>Ga0102944_1000024_pt1 | contig 130995 bp, 102 predicted proteins | sample SalPonD_shore_MG_FD_78172 | JGI IMG/M metagenome (GOLD analysis project Ga0102944, IMG submission 78172) | Salt pond soil microbial communities from South San Francisco under conditions of wetland restoration - Salt Pond MetaG... | ecosystem: Environmental > Aquatic > Marine > Intertidal zone... | reverse complement strand
TCGGGACACGCCGCCCGCCGCCTAGCCTCGGGGACAGGGACGAGAGAACGACCGAAGGAACGGGTCCTCGTCCGGGACCGAACGGGCTTCGCGTGCGGGCCATGCGCTGCCCGGCGCCGGGCATAGACCCTTTCCGCAGATTCCGGCCTGCGGGCGATCGGCCCGGACCGGGGGTGTTCAGTCCTGCTTAGTGAACGTGGCCATGAAGTCTATTTATGTCGGAAACCTGCCGTTCAGCGCGACCGAAGACGAGGTGCGCGAGCTGTTCTCGCCCTTTGGCACCGTCGGTACCGTCAAGCTGATCACCGATCGCGACACCGGCCGCCCGCGCGGCTTCGGTTTCGTGGAAATGGAGGCCGCCGAGGCCGATGCCGCGATCGAGGCACTCAACGGCAAGGAAATGGGGGGGCGAACCCTGCGTATCAACGAGGCCCAGCCCCGCAACCAGCAGCGCCCACGCCAGCGCGCCCGCTGGTAGCCATTCCGCCCTCGACCCGGAGGCGGTTCTCCGGAGGTCCGGCCGCCAGGCCGGGCAGGGGGCGTCGTGCTGGCTGTCGGCACGGCGTCGGGGCCGTGCCGGGCGCGTATGCGTAATGCTGGTTATCGGCCGGTCGGCAGCGGGAGATCGAGCTCCGCGCCGGGGGCCAGCGTGTACGTGCTGCCGTCGAGGGCCACGGTGACGGGACTCGCGGTGGAGCGCAAGGCGGTCAGGTGCACCCGGGCCGGTTCCAGCACCAGCTCCAGCGCGTGTCCGCGGTAGCGGATACGCACCGCCAAGCGGTCCAGGGCCTCCGGCAGGCAAGGATCCAGCCAGAGGGTGTCGCCGCGGGTCGAGATCCCGGTAAAGCACCGCTGGACCAGGTCAACGGTGCCGGCCATCGCACCCAGGTGGATGCCCTCGGCCGTGGTACCGCCCTGGATGTCGTGCACGTCGCTCGCCAGCGCTTCGCGGAATTCCGCCCAGGCGCGGGGCCGGTCCGAACGTGACAGCACCCGGGCGTGGGCGACCCGGCTCAGGGTGGAGCCGTGCGCGGTGCGCTGCAGGTAGTATTGCACGTTGCGCGGGATCGTCTCGTAGGTAAAGGGATAGTCCAGACGGCTGAACAGCTCGCGCAGTTCCTCCGAGGAGAACAAGTAGAACAGCATCAGCACGTCCGCCTGCTTGGACAGGCGGTAGCGGTTGGGAGTATCGCCCTCGGCCTCCAGAATCCGGTCGAGGCGCTGGATGTCACCGTAGCGCTCCCGGTAGGCCGCCCAGTCGAGCTCGGCCAGCTCCTCGTAGCCCTCGAACTGACTGATGATGCCCTCCTCGTGGAAGGGTACCCGCATGCGGCGGCTGACCCGGTCCCACAGCTCGAGCTCCGGCGCGTCGATCGCAAGCAACCGCTCGAGCTCCCGTCGCCGGTCGGCCGGCAGCCGCTCGAGGAGCTCCAGCGCCGTCACCAGCACCCAGACCGCCATCACGTTGGTATAGGCGTTGTTGTCGAGACCCGGGCGGGACGCGTCGGGGTAGGCGTCGTGATACTCGTCCGGGCCCATCACGCCGCGGATCTCGAAGCGTTCCACGGACTCGTTCCAGCTTGCCCGGCTGGCCCAGAAACGCGCGATCTCGAGCAGCATCTCGGCGCCGTAGAAGGCCATGAACTCCATGTCGCCGGTCACCTGGAAGTACTGCCACACGTTGTAGACTACCGCGGCGTTGACGTGTAGCTGCAGATGGCTGTTGTCCGGTATCCAGCGCCCCGACCGGGGATTGAGGTGCAGTTTCTGGCTCTCCTCGCGGCCGCTGCTGCCGCTCTGCCAGGGGAACATGGCACCGCGCCACCCGGCGCCGGCCGCGGCGGCGCGAGCCACGCCGAGGCGCCGGTAGCGGTACATCAGCAGCGCCCGCGTGATCTCCGGCATCCGCAGGTTGATGGTGGGGAACACGAACAGCTCGTCCCAGAACACGTGCCCCCGGTAGGCCTCGCCGTGCAGGCCGCGCGCGGGCACGCCCGCGTCGAGGTCCATCACGTGCGGGGACGCCGTCTGCAACAGATGGAACGTGTGCACGCGCAGCGCCCGCAGCGCCTCCCTGCCGTCGCTGCCGTCGCGTTCGGTGAAGTCGATCCCGAAGCGCTCCCACAAGTGCTCCCACGCCCGCACGTGGTCCGACTCCAGCGCTGTCCATCCGGCAGCGCCCCGCACCGCATTGCGGGCCGCGAGCAGCGGCTCGGAGATGGCGGCATCGCGCGAGCAGTACAGGGCGACCGTCTTGTCGACCGTCAGCGGCTCGCCCGGCGCGACCTTCACCCGGAACGTGCGTCCCACGCGGCCGCCCTCACGGGTCCGGCGCGCCGCGACCCGGAGCGGCTGCCCGTCTCGGGCCAGGCAAGTGCGTGAGGCCAGCGCGACCACCAGGCGGGACTGGCGGGTGCGGACCCGCAGCCAGGCCTCGTCGTCGGCTTCGTGACCGGCATCCAGGAGCTCCAGGTGATGGCCGTCGAGCTCCCGGTAGCGCGCGACTCCGGTGTTGCTCACGTTGCCATCCAGGTCGGATGCCAGCTCCAGGGTGCCAGTCCAGTCCTCGGCCACGATGATCTGGCGCAGCGCGGCCAGGTGCGGCTCCGCCATGTGCACCAGACGCCGCTCCGAGAGGCGCGTGGTGCGTCCCGCCGCGTCCCGGAAGCGCAGGCGTGTCAGCAGCAACCCGCGACGCAGGTCCAGGGTCTGGCGGTATTCCAGCAGGTCGGCATCGGCGAGGCGCAGCCATGCGCCGTCGGCGATACGCAGGCGCAGGCACAGCCAGTTGGGGAAATTGACCAGGTCCTCGTTCTCCACCTCCCGTCCGGCGATCGCGGTCACGAGGCGGTCGTAACCGCCGGCGAGGTAGGTCCCCGGGTAGTGCACCCCGTCGGCCTCGGCCCAGGCCGACGCCCCGCGCGTGGCGAAGTAGCCGTTGCCCAACGTGCACAGCGCTTCCCGGAGCCCTTCCCCGGCGGGATCGAAGCCGTCCCGGGTCAGGGTCCAATCGCTCATGACTCGTTGCCGCTCCCGGCCACCAGGCACTCCAGCAGCCTTGCCACCGCGTCCGGGTCCGCCAGGCGATAGCGCGCCGCCGTGGCACGCGGCCGGGCGGCCACCAGGATGCCGACCCCGCGCCCGGCGAGCGCGGCGAAGGCGTCCTCGTCGGTCTCGTCGTCGCCGACGTAGACGGGCAACACGCGGTCGGCATCGAGGTGCATGGCACGCATCAGCCAGTCCAGCGCGCGCCCCTTGTCCCACTCCAGCCGCGGGCGCAACTCGTATACCTTCTTGCCGCCGGTCCGCCGCAGCTCGGGATGGGCAGCCAGGACCTCGGTCACGGCCTGCCGCACCGCGGGAAGGTCGGCATGGGATACCAGCCGGTAGTGCACCGCCACGGCGTAGGTCTTGTCCTCCACCAGCGCTCCCTCGACGCCGGCGAGCCGCGCACCCAGGCGCGTTGCCGCCTCGTGAATCGCCGGGACGTACTTCTCGCCGCGGGGATACGCCTGGCGAAACCCGTTCGGGCCGCTGATCTCGAAGCCGTGGCTGCCGGCGTAGTAGAGGGCGTCGAGCCCCACCATGCGGGCGACCTCCTCCCGCGCCCGGCCGCTCACCACCGCCACCGGCATCCGCCGCGCGAGCCTGGCCAGCGCCTCGCGTACGGACGCCGCCAGCACGGCCTGCTCCGGCCGGTCCACGATCGGTGTCAGGGTGCCGTCGTAATCCAGGAACAGGGCCGGATCCCGGCCTGCGAGCATCGCGGCGACCATCTCCGGCCGATCGGGTACGGCACCCGTGCTGGCAAAGGTGAACCGTTCCAGGTCATTCACCACCAGATCGGCCCCGGCCTGCCCCAGAAGGCCTGCGTTGCGGCCGTGGTCCAGGCCCACGACCAGCGCGAAGCCGCCCCGGCGGCCCGCCTGGACGCCCGACACCGCGTCCTCCACCAGCATTGCTTCCCGGGGCCCGACGCCGAGCCGGCGCGCGGCTTCCAGGTACATGTCCGGCGCCGGCTTGCCCGCCAGGCCGGCCTCGGCCAGATCGACCCCGTCCAGCACCAGGTCGAACAGTCCCTCCAGGCGCGCGCGCTGGAGCACGAGGCGCCCGTTGCGGCTGGAGGTCACCGCCGCCGTGGCCAACCCCGCCTCCCGGGCCCGGTGCAGGAAAGCCACGGAGCGATCGAACACCTCCACGCCCCGGTCCTGCAGCAGCCGGAGGTAGCGCTCGTTCTTGCGATTGCCGATGCCGCACACCGTCTCCGCCGACGGCGGATCCCCGGGGGTGCCCCAAGGCAGCCGGATGCGGCGTGCGGCCAGAAACGCCGCGACGCCGTCATAGCGGGGCTTGCCGTCGACATAGGCGTAGTAATCCCGCTGCGCGTCGAACGGCGCCGGCCCGGCCCCGCCCGCGGGCGCGTGAGCGGCCAGGAAGTCGTCGAAGACTTCCTTCCAGGCCGCCGCATGCAGCGCCGCCGTGCGCGTAACCACCCCGTCGAGATCCGCGAGCACGGCGCGGATACGCCGGGGATCGATCACCGGCCGGCGACTGTCGGCCGGTGGCCGGCCGGCCTGGGCGGACTTGCGGGACGGCATCGCGTCTCCCCATGGCTGCGTGGAACATCCGGGGCGGGGCCTGGCGCCTCCATCGGCTGCCACTGTACAGGACACGTCGGCGCCGCATTACAACCTAGCAGCACCACGCAGCCGGTTGTTTGATTCGCGTCATTCCGCGCGCCGGTTTGGCGGCGGCTGCGTCTCGTGTGCAGGGCTTTGCTCCGGGCCGATTCTCGACTACCATTTACAAATACAGATGATTCCTATTCTCGTGTCTGGCGCGTCCGGCATCGCGCCGCACCGAGGTTCGCGCCCTACAGGACGTACCGGCACCGGCAGCCCACCGACGCCGATGCCGCCGGGGCGTGATCGACAGCCTCAATCCCGCCGCGGAACAGCTGTTCGGGTACCGCGAAAGCGAGCTCACGGGCGAGAACGTGCGCATACTCATGCCCTTGCCCTACCGTGATGAGCACGACGGCTACCTGCAGCGTTACCTGGAGACCGGCGAGAAGCACATCATCGGCACCGGGCGCGAGGTTACGGGACTGCGCCGGGACGGCACTACCTTCCCCATGGATCTGGCCGTCGGCGAATTCGAGCACGACGGCCACCGCTACTTCGCCGGCGTGGTGCGCGATGTGACTGACCGGCACGAGTACGAGAACGGCATGGGGCAGGGCTTGTCGATCTGCCACTCGATCGTACGCAGCCATGGCGGCCGCATCGGGCTCGCCCGCAACCATCCGCATGGCACGCGGTTCACGTTTGCCATACCCTTGCACGATGATCTCTGATCCCGCGACGCCGACCGTCTACGTGGTCGACGACGAGAACGCGATCCGGGACGCCCTGGGGCTTCTGCTGGAGACCGAGGGCTGGCGGGTCCTGAGCTACGAGTCCGCCGACGCCTTCCTCCGCGACTGCGGCCCCGGCAGCCGCGGGTGTGTCGTGCTGGACCTGAACATGCCCGGCCTGAACGGGCTCGAGGCCCAGGACCGCCTGCGGGAGCAGGGCATCGACATGCCGGTGATCATCCTCACCGGCAATGCCGATGTGCCGGCGGCGGTCCGCGCCCTGAAGCACGGTGCGCTGGACTTCATCGAGAAGCCGTTCAGCGAACGCGACATGCTGGCCGTGGTCGGCCGTGCCCTGGAGCAGGACCGGCGGCGCGCGGAGGCGTCGCGCCAGCGCTCCGAGATCGGGGGGCGAGCGGCGACCCTGACCGGGCGGGAGCGGGAAATCATGGCGCTGATCGTGGCCGGTAAGGCCAACAAGGTGGTCGCCAGTGACCTGGGCATCAGCGAACGCACCGTGGAGCTGCACCGCTCGCGCATCATGAAGAAGATGGGTGCCCGATCCGTGGCGGAGCTGGTGCAAATGAACCTGCAGCTGGGAAGACGGTACGAATCCTCGTAGGTTGGCGTGGCTGTTCAGCGAGCCGCGCGGGACACCCGCGTGGCGCTTCCACCGGTGCCGCGGTCGGGGTATCCTCCTGCAACCGGGCAGCGGCGGGGACGGCCGTCGATCCGGGAGCCGGCGAGCCGAGCGCCCGGCCGAACGCTGACTGGCGTCAATGTTCCGCCGCGGCGGCTGGTGTTGAATGGTCGCCATCGGCCGCCGGGAGCGGCGACGGAACCGGATGCAAGCGAGACGGGCCAGGGGGATGAACGCCAACGCCGTAAGACTGACCGACCCGGTCGGAACCGTGTACATCGTGGATGACGACGATGCCGTGCGCGACGGCGTGTCCCTGCTGGTCCAGGCCTGCGGCTGGACCGTGGCCGCGTTCGATTCGGCGGAGGCGTTCCTGTCCCGCTACGCGCGGGCGGAGAACCAGTGTCTGGTGCTTGACCTGCACATGCCGGGGATGAACGGCGCGGAGCTGGAGGAGCACCTCCGGGCCCAGGGCAACGATATCCCGGTGATCGTGATCACCGCGTACAAGGAAGATCCCCTGATTACCCGCGCACGTGCCGCCGGCGCCGCGCGGGTACTCACCAAGCCCTTCAACGACGCGGACCTGCTGGAGAGCATCGAGCAGGCCGTGGGCAAGCCGCAGCCCTAGCCATCCGCAGACAACCCGTCCGGACTTCCCGTCCCGGTACGGGTAATTACGTATTTCGCCCCTTTCCCCTTCCTCCTAGAGTTTGCTTCACACGATGAATCGAGCGGGCCGCAGGTGCCTGCGCCCGCGGGAAGCAACACCGGCGGCCAAGCCGGCGAAGGAAAAGGGGAGTACGAAGATGGGCATGTCAGCGATCGTCGACCTGGAGCAGCGCAAAAATTCCTGCCTCTGGTGCGGAGCCAGGCAGAACTGTATCGCGGCATCGCTGGAGGCCGCGGATGCGGCCCTGCTGGAGCCGGTCAAGCGCCCCTCCCGGGTGGTCCGCCGCGGACAGCACCTGTTCCTCGCGGGAGACCAGCTGCCGGCGCTTTACGTGATCCGCTCCGGGTCGATCAAGAGCTACGTCATTACCGAGGACGGCGAGGAGCAAATCATCGGCTTCCACCTGCCCGGCGACACGATCGGCTTCGACGCCCTGGCCACCGGCGAGGCCCGCTCCAACGCCGCGGCGCTGGAGACCTCCAGCATCTGCACGCTGCCCCTGGAGGGGCTGTGGCAGGTCGCCGAGCGCTCGGTGACGCTGCGGCGCGAGCTGATCAGGGGCATGAGCCGGGAGGTGCTGCGGCTGACCGGAATGCTGCAGAACGAGCGTCGCACCGCCGATCAGCGCCTGGCCGCCTTCCTGCTGGACCACGCCGACAACATGGGCCGGCGCGGCTACTCGACCGAGGTGTTCAACCTGTCCATGTCACGCCGGGACATCGGCAAGTACCTGGACATGGCCACCGAGACGGTCTCGCGGGTGCTGACCCGGTTCCAGGGTCTGGGGCTGCTGGCGACCAACCGCAACGAGATCCGCCTGCTCGACCCGACGGGCCTGAAGCACCTGGTGACCGAGGGAGGGATCGGGGATACCTCCCGCGCGGTGACCCATCACTGAGCAGCGCACGAACACATCTCCTCCGCGCGCCTGGCCCGGAGCCCGCCGGCTCCGGGCCTTTCTTTTTGGTGCGGGCACGGGATGGTCAACGACTTGCCAACCCGGTCAGAGGTAATGCCTCATCGCAACGCTCCTGTCGGCCTGTCGCACAGGGTGCCTCGCCCGGCGTCGCAAGAGCTTGATACGGGTCAATGTCGGAGTCCTGGCAGCAGCATCTAATGGGTCTGCCGGGCCGCGGGCTGTTGTGGATACGCTTGTCGCGCTGCCCGCGTGGCCCGGCCATGCCGCGGTATGGACCGGACGCACCGGGCCGCTGCCAGAGCAGAGGGGACGGTCTTTTGCCCGGAGCCGGAAGGAGGCCACGATCATGGCCGGGACACGCACCACCAGTACCAGCTCGGCCAAGGCCGCCGCGGCGATGCGCAAGGCGATCCCCGAGCACGAGCGCCACCGGCGCATTGCCGAAGCTGCCTATTGGCGCGCGGAGAAGCGCGGCTTCCCGGGCCGTGATCCCCTCGAAGACTGGTTGGTCGCGGAAGCCGAGTTCGAGCACACGAACGACCGCGGCTCCCGCGCCAGAGACTGACCCGATGCTCGGGAGCGCCGACCGCAACCGTACGGAGGGGTCGCTGCGAGGACGCCCGGCATGACACAGCCAGGCGGGCAGTACGCCGCCCCCGAGCCCGATCCCGGGGAGTTCGCGGTCAAGGACTGTGCCCTGATCGCGATCGCCACCGGCCTGCGCGCGGTCACGCTCGGGGACCTGCAGGACCACCTCCGGGTCGTGGCCCTGGAGAGCCTGTACTACCACTTCTGGGGCGGCCTGCTGCAGCAGCGGTTCGAGCCGCGCGAGTACAACAACGACTTCGCCGAGTGGGCGCGGCACGCGCTGCACTATGCACCGCTGGCCGAACGGCTGGCGGTGCTCGATCCGACCGATCACCCGGACCTCGGGGACCTGCGCCGGGAGCTTCTCGACCGGGTCGAGGAAAGCCTGTACGAATCCGAGGATCTCGGCTGGATGCACGCGATCCGTCCGTTCGAGTTTATCCGCTGCCAGACGGTCGTGTTCGACACCGACCGGCGCATCCGGGGCCCGGACGAGCTGGCCGACGTGATCCCGGCGCTGCCGCCGAGCAGCCTCTTCTACCATTTCATCGACGCCCGCCGGCGCGAGCCGCTCGGCGTGGACGACTTCCGCGCTTGGCTGCAGGGCTGGGGACCGGACCGGCAGGCGCTGATCGACCGGCTGTCCGGGGTCGACCCCTACGAGGGCGGGCTCAACGAGCTGCGCGCCAGCCTGGTGGCCGCGTTCACCGGCGGGGAGGGCGCGTGAGCCTCCTGGACCAGTACGCCGAGGTGGTCGGGCCGGCGATGATCGACCACCTGGCGCAGCTGGCCGCGCCACTTCAGGGCGCGCGCGTGGTGCACGTCAACTCCACCCGCGTCGGCGGCGGAGTCGCGGAGATCCTGGGCAAGCTGGTGCCGCTCACGCGCGAACTCGGCGTCGACGCGCAGTGGGAGGTGATCAGCGGCGACCAGGACTTCTTCCAGTGCACCAAGAACATGCACAACGGCCTCCAGGGCTCGCCGGTCAATCTTTCCGAACGCCTGGTCCAGGCCTACGAGACCACCACGGAGCGGGCCGCCAGCCTGCTGGGCGCGCGGCTCGCCGAGGCGGAGTTCGTGTTCATCCACGATCCGCAGCCTGCCTACCTGCTGCGCTTCTTCCCTGAGCGGCACGGCAAGTGGATCTGGCGCTGCCATATCGACGTCAGCCACCCGTACCGGCCGGTGTGGAAATACCTGCGGAACATCGTCGGCGGCTACGACGCGAGCGTGTTCTCGCTGGCCGCGTTCGCCCAGGCGCTGCCCTGCCCGGAATACATCGTCCCGCCCAGCATCGATCCGCTCGCGGACAAGAACATCGACCTGGAAGACGCCGAGCTGGGGGCCGTTCGCGCCCGTTTCGGGCTGGATCCGCAGCGGCCGCTGGTGGTCCAGGTTTCGCGCTTCGACCGCTTCAAGGACCCGGTGGGGGTGATCCACGCCTTCCGGCTCGCGCTCCGCTACCTGCCCCGGCTGCAGCTGGTGCTCGCAGGGGGCAGCGCGAGCGACGACCCGGAGGGCGACGTGGTGCTGCAGGAGGTGCGGTCCGCCGCGGCGGACGATCCGGACGTGCACGTACTGCTGCTGCCGGCGGACGACCATCGCACGGTCAATGCCCTGCAGCGCTGCGCCGACGTGGTCCTGCAGAAATCCTTGCGCGAGGGCTTCGGCCTGACCGTCACCGAGGCCATGTGGAAACATCGCCCGGTGATCGGCGGCAACACCGGGGGAATCCGGCTGCAGGTGTTCGACCACCATACCGGCTACCTGGTCAGCACCCCGGAAGGCGCTGCGCTGCGGATCCGGCACCTGATCGCGCGGCCGGACCGGATCGCGGAAATGGGACAAAAGGCGCACAATCTGGTGCGCGACAATTTCCTGATCACGCGTCAGCTGCGGGAATACCTGACGCTCATGGTCGCGCTGCTGCACGCAGCGCGCGAACGCATCGAGCTGGGTTGACGCCGCCGGAGACGGCAACCGAGGCATGAGCACCCACCGCTGGGCAGTCTGGCCGGGCAAGCCCTATCCCCTGGGCGCCACCTGGGACGGCGAAGGGGTGAACTTCGCGCTGTTCGCGGAACAGGCGGTGTCCGTGGACCTGTGCCTGTTCGACGTCACCGGCCGCGAGGAGACCGGCCGTATCTCGCTGAGCGAGCACACCGACCTGGTCTGGCACTGCTACCTGCCGGAGGCCCGCCCGGGGCAGCTCTACGGCTACCGGGTGTACGGCCCGTACGAGCCCGAGGCGGGGCGGCGCTTCAATCCGAACAAGCTGCTGATCGACCCCTATGCCAAGAGCATCGAGGGAGAGATCCACTGGAGCGACGCCCACTTCGGCTACCTGCTGGACGACCCGGACGAGGACCTGTCCTTCGATTCGCACGACAACGCCGCGGACATGCCCAAGTCCAAGGTGATTGATCCCGCCTTCACCTGGGGGGACGATCATCCGCCCCGCATCCCCTGGCACGAGACAGTGCTCTACGAGCTCCACGTGAAGGGCTTCACCTTCCTGCACCCGGAGGTACCGCCGACCCTGCGTGGCGCCTACGCGGGCCTGGCCAGCGCGCCCGCCATCGCGCACCTTCAGAGTCTGGGCGTGACCGCAGTGGAGCTGATGCCGGTGCACCACAGCATCACCGAACGGCGCCTGGCCGACCTGGGTCTGGTCAATTACTGGGGCTATAACACCATCGGCTACTTCGCGCCGGACCGGCGTTTCTCCGCCACCGGCCACCTGAACGAGTTCAAGACCATGGTGAAGTCGCTGCACTCGGGCGGGATCGAGGTCATCCTGGATGTGGTCTACAACCACACCTGCGAGGGCAACCACCTCGGCCCGACCCTGTCCTTTCGCGGCATCGACAACCCGGTCTACTACCGGCTGCAGACCGGCGAGCCGCGCTATTACATGGACTTCACCGGCACCGGCAACACCATGAACATGCGCCAGCCCCGCGTGCTGCAGCTGATCATGGACAGCCTTCGCTACTGGGTGCTGGAGATGCACGTCGACGGCTTCCGCTTCGACCTGGCCTCCGCGCTGGCCCGGGAGCTGCACGAGGTGGACCGCCTGGGCACCTTCTTCGACATCATCCACCAGGACCCGGTGCTGTCGCAGGTCAAGCTGATCGCCGAACCCTGGGACCTGGGCGAGGGCGGCTACCAGGTGGGGAACTTCCCGGTGGGCTGGACGGAATGGAACGGCAAGTACCGCGACGTGGTGCGCGCGTTCTGGCGCGGCGACGCGGGCCAGGTGCCGGAGCTGGCGTCGCGCCTTACCGGGTCCAGCGACCTGTACGCGGCCGGGGGCCGGCGACCGGTGGCCAGCATCAACTTCGTCACGGCCCACGACGGCTTCACGCTGCAGGACCTGGTCAGCTACGAGGCCAAGCACAACGAGGCCAACGGCGAGGACAACCGCGACGGTGACGACCACAACCTGAGCTGGAACTGCGGGGTCGAGGGGCCGACCGACGACCCCGAGATCCTGGCCCTGCGCGGCCGCCAGAAGCGCAACTTCCTCACCACCCTGCTGCTCTCCCAGGGCGTGCCGATGCTGGTCGCCGGTGACGAGGCAGGACGTACCCAGCAGGGCAACAACAACGCCTACTGCCAGGACAACGAGGTCAGTTGGCTCAGCTGGGATCCCGCGGCGCGGGACCTGGAGCTCCAGCGCTTCGTGGCGCACCTGGTCGCGCTCCGGCGCGAGCACCCCATCTTCCGTCGCCGGCGCTTCTTCGAGGGCAGCGTGGTCGAGGGCGTCGGCCTGAAGGACATCACCTGGCTCACCCGCGAAGGCGAGGAGATGGACCAGTACGACTGGCAGGAGCCGGAGCTGCGCGTGCTGGGGATGTTCCTGCTGGGCGACGGGCTCGAGGAGTACGACGCCCGGGGCCGGCAGCTGGTGGACGACAACTTCCTGCTGCTGTTCAACGCCAACCCGCGCGCGGTGCCGTTCCGCATTCCGGGCGCCCCGGCGGTCGCGGTATGGGAAGCCGTCGTGGACACGGCCTCCGGCGGCCCACAGTCGCTGTACGCCGCCGGCCAGCGCTACCCGCTGCAGGGCCGGAGCATGGCGGTGCTGCGACAGACCAACGGAACCCACAGGCAGTCGCCGTGATCCGGCGCCACCGCGAGACCGGGTTCGGCGCCGAGATCATGCCCGACCGCCAGGTGCGTTTCCGGCTCTGGGCGCCGGCGGCGGCGTCGGTCTGTGTGGTGTCGGACGGCAATCCGGAGCTGCCCATGGCCCCGCAGCGCGGGGGCTGGTTCGAACTCGTCACGGGCGTTCTGGGGCCCGGGGACTGCTATCGCTACCGCATCGACGGCGGCGCGGCCTGTCCGGATCCCGCTTCGCGCTACCAGCCGCAGGACGTACACGGACCCAGCGAGGTGATCGATCCCGCAGCCTTCGAATGGCGCGACGACGGCTGGCGCGGGCGGCTCTGGAGCGAGGCCGTGATCTACGAACTGCACCCGGGTACGTTCACGCCCGCTGGCGGCTTTGACGGCGTGCGCGGGCGCCTGGGCCATCTCTGCGACCTGGGCGTCACAGCTATCGAACTGATGCCGGTGGCGGACTTCCCCGGTCGCCGCAACTGGGGCTACGACGGCGTGCTGCCGTTTGCACCCGACAGCAGCTACGGGCGCCCGGAATCCCTCAAGCGTCTGGTGCAGGCGGCACACGGCCACGGCCTGATGGTCCTGCTCGACGTCGTCTACAACCACTTCGGCCCGGAAGGCAACTACCTGCACGGTTACGCCCCGCAGTTCTTCTCCCGGCGCCACCACACGCCCTGGGGCGCCGGGATCAACTTCGACGGGGTCGATGCCGGCCCGGTGCGCGACTTCTTTGTCGAAAATGCCCTTTACTGGCTCGAGGAGTATCACCTCGACGGCCTACGCCTGGACGCCGTGGACACCATCGCGGATGACTCGCGCCCGGACATCCTGGACGCGATCGCCGCGGCCGTGCACGACGGACCGGCCCGTCGGCGGAGCGTCCACCTGGTGCTGGAGAATGACCGCAACGACCCACACCGCCTGGACCGGCCGAACGGCTACACGGCCCAGTGGAACGACGACCTGCACCACGTTCTGCATCTGCTGACGACCGGCGAGCGCGAGGGCTACTACCGGGACTACGCGGACCGCCCCGCGGCGCACCTGGCGCGCTGCCTCACCGAGGGCTTCGCCTACCAGGGCGAGCCCTCGGCCTTCCGCGGCGGGCGACCGCGCGGCGCGCCCAGCGGCCACCTGCCGCCCGGCGCCTTCGTCGGCTTCCTGCAGAACCACGACCAGGTCGGCAACCGGGCGCTGGGCGAGCGCATCACGGCGCTGGCGCCCGCCGACGCGGTGCGCGCGGCGCTCACCATCCTGCTGCTCGCCCCCGCACCGCCACTGTTGTTCATGGGCCAGGAATGGGGCAGCAGGCGGCCGTTCCTGTTCTTCTGCGACTTCGAGCCCGCCCTGGCACGCAAGGTCGCGAACGGGCGGCGGGACGAGTTCGCGGATTTCCCGGCGTTCGCCGGCCCCGGGGCACGCCGGCGCATCCCGAACCCCGGCGACCGGAACACCTTCACCCGCTGCGTGCTCGACTGGGGCGAGATCGCGCGCGACGGCCACGCGGCGTGGCTGTCCCTGCACCGTGAGCTTCTGGCACTGCGCCGGAACCTGCTGCCGGGCCTCGCCGGCGCCCGCGCCGAAAATGCAGGCGCCATCGGACCGGGAGCCGTGTGCATCACGTGGACCCTCCCTGACGGATCCCGGCTGACCCTCGCCGCAAACCTCCACGCCGCGCCCTCGGCGCCGCTGCCGCAGGCCCGCGGCGAGTTGCTGTTCACCGCCGGCGAGGCCCCGTCGCCGGCCGGGGACAGCTGGCGGCTGGCGCCCTGGAGCGCGCGCTGGTACCAGGACCGGGGGGAGGCCCGCGGGTGAACGCGGAAGATTTGCTGGAGCGCCTGGCGCGCTGCCACGGCATCGAGCCGGCCTACCACGATATCTGGGGCAACCAGCACGCGACCAGCGCGGAGACCGCGCGCGCGCTGCTGCGCGCCATGGGGGTGCCGGCGGACGATCCGGCGGCGATGCGCGCCGCACTCGCGGTAGCCGGGGAGCGCCCGTGGCGCGAGGTGCTCGATCCGGTGCTGGTCACCTCCGCCGATGCGCCGCTGCACATCCGCCTGCATCTGCCCGCAACCGCGCCCGAATCGCCGGGTCGCTGGCGGCTGCTGCCCGAGGCGGGCGAGCCACGCGAAGGCACCCTGCGCCTCGACGAGCTCGCCGTGCTGGAGCGGCGCGAGATCGACGGCGTCGCCTGCGGCCGTTACGAGCTGGTGCTGGACGGCCTGCCAGCCGGATATCACCGGTTCGAGCTGGACGGCCAGCGGCCCGCCGGCATGCCGGTGATCGCCGTGCCGCCCCGCTGCTACCTCCCGCCTGTCCTGGAGCAGGGCGGGCGGCTGTGGGGCCCGGCGGTGCAACTCTATTCCCTGCGGTCCGCACGCAACTGGGGCATCGGCGACTTCACCGACCTCGACGACCTGGCCCGGCTGGCCGGCGACCTCGGCGCCGACATGCTGGGCCTGAGTCCGCTGCATGCGCTGTTCCCGCACCAGCCCGAGCGCTGCAGCCCCTACCGGCCCTCCAGCCGGCTGTTCCGCAATGTTCTCTACCTCGACGCCGAGCGCCTCCCGGAGCTGGGCGAATGCCCGGAGGCCGCCGCCATGGTGCAGGATCCCGACTTCCAGGCGGAGCTGCAGGCACTGCGCGAGAGCGAGCTGGTCGACTACCCGGGGGTCGCGGCGGTCAAGCTGCCACTGCTGGAGCGCCTCCACCGGCACTTTCGCGAGCGGCACCTGGAACCGGACAGCGAGCGGGGCCGGGCGTTCCGGGAATTCCGGCGCTCCGGGGGCCGCGCGCTGCAGCGGCACGCCCTGTTCGAGGCGCTGCAGGAGCACTTCCTGGAGCAGGACCCGCCCGTACCCGATTGGCCGTCCTGGCCGGAGCGCTACCGGCGACCGGACACGCCGCAGGTCGCGGCGTTCGCCGCCAGCCGGGCCGGCCGCATCGAATTCCATGCCTGGCTGCAGTGGCTGGTGCGGGAGCAGCTCGATGCCGCCGCGCGGCGGACGGGGGAAATGGCAGTCGGGCTGTACCAGGACCTCGCCGTGAGTGTCGACCCGGACGGGGCCGAAGCCTGGGCCAACCAGGATCTCTACGCCATCACCGTCAGCATCGGCGCACCCCCGGACGACTTCAACCTGCGTGGGCAGGACTGGGGGCTGCCGCCGCCGATCCCGCAGCGCCTGCGCCGGGCGGCGTACGCGCCGTTCATCGCCACCCTCCGGCATAACATGCGCGACGCCGGCGCATTGCGCATCGATCACGTGATGGGGCTGATGCGGCTGTTCTGCGTGCCCCGCGAGGCCTCTCCCGAGCAAGGCGCCTATGTCGCCTATCCGCTGGACGATCTGCTCGGGATCCTGGCGCTGGAGAGTCAGCGCAATCGCTGCCTGGTCATCGGCGAAGACCTGGGCACGGTGCCCGACGCGCTGCGCCAGGCGCTGGCCAACCGCCGGATCCTGTCGTACCGGGTGCTGATGTTCGAGAAGACCGGGCGCGGCTTTCGCGCGCCGGAGGAATACCCGCCGCAGGCGCTAGCCACGGCCGGCACCCACGACCTGCCGACCCTGTCCGGCTTCTGGGAGGGACGCGACCTGGTGCTGCGCACCGAGCATGCCCTGTTTCCGAGCGAGGCCCTGCGGGACGCGCAGCAGGCACAGCGGGAACGGGACCGGAGCGACCTGCTCCACGCCCTGCAACGCGAGCGGCTGCTCCCGGAGGGAGTGGACACCGATCCCGCCGCGGTGCCGCGCATGACCGAGGCCCTGGCCGGTGCTTTGCAGCGCTATCTCGCCCGCAGCCCGGCGATGCTGATGGCGCTGCAGCTGGAAGACCTGTTCGGTCAGCGCGAGCAGATGAACCTTCCGGGGACGGTGGACGAGTACCCCAACTGGCGGCGCAAGCTGTCCCTGGGACTGGAGCGCTACCCGGCGGACGGCCGGCTGCATCGGGTCGCCGACGCGCTCGCCGCCGAAGGGCGCAGCGGCGCGGGGGCGGGGCCCCGACAAGAACCCCGCCCGCAGGGCGACGACCCGGCCGTGGTCCCGCGGGCCAGCTACCGGCTGCAGCTCAACGCCGGGCTGACCTTCGCCGATGCGCGTGGCCTGGTGGGCTACCTGGACTCGCTCGGGATCAGCCACTGCTACGCCTCGCCCTGCCTGAAGGCGCGACCGGGCAGCAGCCATGGCTACGACATCGTCGACCACTCGGCCCTGAACCCCGAGCTCGGTGCGCGGGACGAGTTCCAGGCCTGGACCGACGCCCTGCACGCTGCGGGCATGGGACTGATCCTGGACATCGTGCCCAACCACATGGGGGTGATGGGCGCCGACAACAGCTGGTGGCTGGACGTGCTGGAGCAGGGGCCGGCCTCTCGCTACGCGGACTTTTTCGACATCGACTGGCACCCGGTCAAGCCGGAGCTCCACGGCAAGGTGCTGGTTCCGGTACTCGGCGACCACTACGGGGTGGTGCTGGAAAGCGGCGCCCTGCGGCTGGAGCTGGACCCGGCCAAGGCCTCCTGGAGCGCCTTCTACCACGAGCACCGCTTCCCGCTGGACCCGGCGACCTGGCCACGGCTGCTGCGCAGCCAGCTCGGCCTGCTCGCCGACCGGCTCGGGGCTGACCACCCGGCGCCACCGGCGCTGGAGCGGCTGGCCGGCGACCTGGAGGAGCTGCCCGAACGAACCGATCCCTCCCGGGAGCGCTGCGCGGCGCGGCTCCAGGCCTGCCGCGCCCACAAGCAGACCCTGGCGGCGCTGTGCCGGCAGCATCCCCAGGCCCGGGAGCACCTGGAACGGACGGTGACCGGATTCTTCAACGGCCGCCCCGGGGACGCGGCGAGCTTCCAGCCGCTGCACGAGCTGCTCGAGGCACAGGCGTTCCGGCTCGCCCACTGGCAGGTAGCGGGCGACGAGATCAACTATCGCCGCTTCTTCGACGTCAACGAACTTGCCGGCCTGCGTACGGAGAACCTGCGCGTGTTCGAGGCAACCCACCGGCTGGTGCTGGCGCTGGTCTCCGAGGGCCGGGTCCAGGGCCTGCGGATCGACCATCCGGATGGCCTCTACCACCCGCAGCAGTATCTCCGGCGCCTGCGCGACAGGCTCAGCGCGGTGGCACCGCCCGGGCACCCGGAGCCGCCGGTATACCTGGCAGTGGAAAAGATCCTCGCCGCGGGCGAGTCCCTGCGCGACGACTGGCCGGTCCACGGCACCACCGGCTACGACTTCGCGGCGCTGGCGGGCGGCCTGCTGGTCGACCCCGCGGCGGGCGGGCGCCTGGAGCGCATCTACAACTGGTTCACAGGCGCGCACCACGACTTCGACGAGATCCTGTACCGGTCGCGCCGGCATATCATGCGTGTCAGCCTCGCCAGCGAGCTGAACGTGCTGGCCAACGCGCTCAACCGGCTCTCCGAGTCGGACTGGAGGACCCGGGACTTCACCCTGGGTGGCTTGCGCTACGCCCTGTCCGAGATCCTCGCCTGCTTTCCGGTGTACCGCACCTACGTAACGGGCGAGGGTATCACCGATACCGATGCGCAATACGTGCGTCACGCCGCCGACCTCGCGCGCCGCCGCAACGCCGGCACCGACACCAGCGCAATCGATTTCGTCGAGGACCTGCTGCTGCTGCGTGCCGGACAGGCGGACGAGGCGCAGCGCTGGCGGGTGGCGGACTTCGCCATGCGCGTCCAGCAGTACACCGCCGCGCTGATGGCCAAGGGCCTGGAGGACACCGCGCTGTATCGTTACCACCGCCTGGTGTCGCTGAACGAAGTGGGCGGTGATCCCTCCCGCTTCGGGGTCGACCCGGCCGCGTTCCACCGGCAGGTGTGGCTGCGTGCGCAGCGGTGGCCGCACCCGATGCTCGCCACGTCCACCCACGACGCCAAGCGCAGCGAGGACGTGCGTGCGAGGATCGACGTGCTGTCCGAGCTTCCCGGGCAATGGCGTGCGGCGCTGGCGCGCTGGCGCCGCCTGCGCCGGCAGCTGGTCGCCGGCCCCGGTCCCGCGCGCGAGGACGAGTACCTGTTCTACCAGACGCTGGTCGGGACCTGGCCGCTGCACGAACTGGACGCCGACGGCTGGTCGAGCTACCGGGAGCGCCTGCGCGGCTATCTGCTCAAGGCCGCACGCGAGGCGAAGCGCCATACCTCCTGGATCCGCCTTGACGAGGAATACGAAAGGGCCCTGTGCGCGCTGGTCGACGGCCTGCTGGACCCTTCGGCCGGCGCCGCGTTCGTCGAGGACTTCGCCGCCTTCCACCGGCCGGTAGCGCTGCTGGGGGCGCTGAACAGCCTGTCCCAGTGCCTGCTGAAGCTGACCTGTCCTGGCGTCCCCGACCTCTACCAGGGCACCGAGCTGTGGGACTTCTCGCTGGTCGATCCGGACAACCGGCGGCCGGTCGATTTCGACCGGCGCCGGCGCTGCCTCAAGTCTCTGCACGACATGGACCGGCTGGCGCCGCGAGCCCGCGGCGCGGCCGTCGCGGGGTTGCTTCGGCGGTGGCCCGACGGGCGCATCAAGATGCACCTGCTGCGCGAAGGGCTGCGCCTGCGGCGGCGCTTCCCCGCGCTGTTCCGCGACGGCGACTACCTGCCACTGGAGCCGTCGGGATGCTGGGGGTCCCGGATCGTGGCGCATGCCCGCGGCCTTCCCGGCGGGCCCGCCTGTATCGCCGTCGCCCCGCGCCTCCTCACAGGACCCGCGGAAGGCGGACAGCGCATGCCGCTGGGCACGGTCTGGGGAGACACCGTCCTGGCCCTGCCCGAATGGCTGGCGGGGCGGTCCTATCGCGAGGCGCTTACCGGGATCCGGCTCGAGCGCCCGGGCGCCGGGGTGTCGCTTTCACACGTGCTGCAACACTTGCCGCTGGCGCTGCTGGTCGCGGAGGAGCTGGAATGAGCGTGCAGAACGCCGAGATTGCCCGCCTGTTCGCGCGTCTGGCAGATCTGCTGGAGATCGAGCAGCAGAACCCGTTCCGGGTCCGGGCCTACCGCAACGCCGCACGCGTGATCGGCGGCCTGTCGCATCCGGTAGCCGATCGCGTGGCCACCGGCGAGGACCTGACCGATCTGCCGGGGATCGGGGAGGACCTGGCCGACCGCATCATCGGCATCGTCAAGACCGGCCGTTTTCCGCTGCTGGAGGAGGTCGAGCGGCGCACCCCCGGCACCCTGAGCGACCTCATGAAGGTGCCGGGCCTGGGGCCGGCACGCGTGCGCACCCTCTACCGGGAGCTGGGCATCACCGGCCCGGAGGACCTGGAGCGCGCGCTGCGCACGGGCGCGGTGCGCGAGCTGTCAGGCTTCGGCGAGAAGACCGAGGCCGCGCTGCGGTCGGCGCTGGCGCGCACCCGGGCGGCCTCGGAGCGCACCCTGCTGGCCGAGGCGGAGACCCTGGCGCGACCGCTGAGCGAGTGGCTGGGCGGCTGCGAGGGCGTGCTCGAGGTCGCGGTCGCGGGCAGCTTCCGGCGGCGGCGGGAGACGGTAGGCGACCTGGACATCCTGGTGACCTGTCGCCGCGGCGCGTCGGTGATGGACTGCTTCACGGCCTGGGAGGACGTGGGCGAGGTAATCTCGCGGGGCCGGACGCGCTCCACGGTAATGCTGCGCTCCGGCACGCAGGTGGACCTGCGGGTCGTGCCGCAGATCAGCTATGGGGCGGCCCTGCAGTACTTCACCGGCTCGCGCGCGCACAACATCCACGTCCGCCGCATCGCCGGCCAGCGCAAGCTCAAGATCAACGAGTACGGGGTCTTCCGCGGTCGCCGCCGGGTCGCCGGGCGGAACGAGGAAGAGGTGTATGCGGCCCTGGACCTGCCCTGGATCCCCCCGGAGCTGCGCGAGGACGCCGGCGAGATCGAGGCCGCGGCCCGCGGTGCCCTGCCGCGGCTGATCGAGCCGAGCGACCTGCGCGGTGACCTGCATTGCCACACCCGGGCCACCGACGGTCAGCAGAGCATCGGGGAAATGGCCCGCGCCGCCGCGGACCGCGGCCACGAGTACCTCGCCATCACGGATCACTCGCGTCGCGTGTCGATGGCCCACGGCCTGGACGCGGACGCGCTGCTGGCCGAGATCGACGAGATCGACCGCATCGCCGAGACCCTGCCGGACATGCGGCTGCTCAAGGGCATCGAGCTGGACATCCTCGAGGACGGAAGCCTGGACCTGCCGGACCGGGTGCTGGACCGCCTGGACCTGACCGTGTGCGCCGTACACTACGGCCTGGGCCTGTCCCGGCGCCGGCAGACCGAGCGCATCCTGCGGGCCATGGACAATCCCCGCTGCACCATCCTGGCCCACCCGCGGGGGCGCCTGATCGGCGAGCGCGAGCCTTGCGAGCTGGACATGGAACGCATCATGCGTGGCGCCCGCGAGCGCGGCTGTATCCTGGAGGTCAACGCCCAGCCGCGGCGCCTGGACCTGTCCGACAGCGACTGCCGCATGGCCTGCGAGCTGGACGTGGCGCTGGCGATCAATACCGACGCGCACTCGGCAGCCCAGCTGGACCTGCTTCGGTTCGGCGTGGACCAGGCCCGGCGCGGCTGGGTGGAGCCGGGGCGGGTGATCAACACCCTGCCGCTCGGCGAGCTGCTCGCCCGCCTGCGGCGCTGACCGAGGGTCTCCAATGCCCGAGCTTCCCGACGTTGAATGCTTCCGCCGCAGCCTGCGGAACCTGCGCGGCCGGCGCGTGCGCGCGGTGCGCGTAGAGGCGCCCGGGATGCTGGAGGGGCTGGGACCGGACCAGCTCGCGAGGGCCCTCGCGGGAAAGCGTTTCCGGGAGATCGGCCGGCGCGGAAAACACCTGCTGGCCGGGCTCGAAGGGGGCGGCGCCCTGACGCTGCAGTTCGGCATGTCGGGCCGGCCCGAGCTGCTCGAGCCGGGTCAGCCGGAGCCGCCCTACACGCGGCTGGCGATCGCCCTCGACCGCGGCGCACTGGCCGTGGCGGACCCGCGCAAGCTGGGTCACGTTGGGTTCGCCGTCGACCTCGACGAATGGCTGCGGCAGCGCGAGCTCGGCCCGGATGCGCTGGCGCTGCCCGCGGACGCCTTCGCCGCGCTGCTGCGCGGCTCGCGTGCCGGGCTCAAGTCTTTGCTGATGGACCAGCGCGCCCTCGCCGGGATCGGCAACGTCTACTCCGACGAGATCCTGTTCCAGGCCCGGATGCACCCGGCCCGCCGGGCGCGCGATCTGACCGGCGCCGAGGCCCGGCGGCTGTACCACTGCATACACGCGGTGCTGGAGACGGCGATCGATTCCGCTGCCGAGCCCGAACGGATGCCGCCGGGCTACCTGATCCATTACCGGCGCAAGGATGCGCACTGCCCCCGCTGCGACACAGCCCTGGAGCGGCTCAGTTTTTCCGGGCGCCACGCCTGGATCTGCCCGCGCTGTCAGCCGGAGCCCGGCTAATAGGCGTATTCCCGGAAGACCGGGTCGATGTTCTCGCGCCAGCGACCGTGGAAAGCGTCCAGCAGCTCCTGCGCGGGACAGCGGCCGGACTGCGCGATGGTATCGAGCACGTCGAGGTAGGGGCTCTCGTCGACGTCGCGCACGCCGCGGCGGGCGCGACGGCGCAGCCCTTCGCGCGCCAGCGTGAGCACGTCGACCGCGACCTCCCGCAGGCTGCGGTCACGAAAGCGGGTTCCCAGCGCATCACGGGGAACCTCCCGCCGCAGGCGGGCGTGTTCTTCCGGGGTCCAGTCGCGGACGTAGTCCCAGGCTTGGTCCAGCACGGCGCTGTCGTAGGTCAGGCCGACCCACACCGCGGGCAGCGCGCACAGCCGCCCCCAGGGGCCGCCGTCGGCGTCGCGCATCTCCAGGAAGCGCTTGAGCCGAACCTGCGGGAACAGCGTGGTCAGGTGATCCTCCCAGTCGCCCAGGGTCGGGCGCTCGCCGGGGAGGCCGGGCAGGCGCCCCGCCATGAAGTCGCGGAAGGACTGGCCGGCGACGTCGATGTAACGTCCTTCGCGATGGACGAAATACATCGGCACGTCCAGGGCGTAGTCGACGTAGCGCTCGAAGCCCATGCCGGACTCGAACACGAACGGCAGGATCCCGCAGCGGTCGGGGTCGGTGTCGGTCCAGACGTGGCTGCGTAAACTGAGGTAGCCGGACGGACGGCCCTCGACGAAGGGCGAGTTCGCGAACAGGGCGGTGATCACCGGCTGCAGTGCGAGAGCCACCCGGAACTTGCGCACCATGTCCGCCTCCGAGGCGAAGTCCAGGTTCACCTGCACGGTGCAGGTGCGCAGCATCATGTCCAGCCCCAGCGAGCCCACCGTCGGCATGTAGGCGCGCATGATGGCGTAGCGGCCCTTGGGCATCCAGGGCACGTCGCTCCGGCGCCACTTCGGCTGGAAGCCGAGGCCGATCAGACCCACGCCGAGCTCCTCGGCCACCGCCTTGACCTGTGCGAGATGCGTGTGCACCTCGTCGCAGGTCTGGTGGATGGTCTCCAGCGGCTTGCCCGACAGCTCCAGCTGCCCCCCCGGCTCCAGCGAGATGCTGCAGCCTTCGTGCGAGAGGGCGATGGTCTGCCCGTTCTCCAGCACCGGCTTCCAGCCGTAACGCCGCAGACCCTCGAGAAACGCGCCGATCCCGTCCGGGCCCTCGTAGGGAACCGGGCGCAGGTCCGAGAGCCGGTACACGAACTTCTCGTGCTCGGTGCCAATGCGCCACTGTTCTGGCGGCTTGCAGCCGGATTCCAGGTAGGCCACGAGCTGGCGCCTGTCGGTGACCGGTTCGCGATTGGCGGGGGATGCGCCGGACATGCGAGATGACTCCGTTGGCTCCGCGGGCCACCGTCACCACGGCGAACCCGCACCGTCACGGCATGGTGTCAGGGAAGCGGTCGTGGCTCAATCCGGCCGCAGGAGCCGGTGGTTTGACCTGCATCATCACCGGCAGCGGCGAGCGCTGCCAGACTGGATCCGGATGGCGGCGTACGCCGCCGTGATCAGGAACCCGGCGACAGCCGGGTTAGTAAACATACCCTCAATCGCGCCGGAACGGAATCATGCCCCTGCCCGAACCCCTGCCCATCACCCGCCTCTACCAGCGCTGCGATGTCGACGCGCTGGGCTTCGACACGACCGCCGAGCTGGCCGACCTGGAGGAGATCATTGGCCAGCAGCGGGCCATGGACGCGGTGCAGTTCGGTGTGCGCATGCCGGGAGACGGCTACAACCTGTACGTGCTGGGCCCCGCCGAGACGGACAAGGAGTCCGTGGTCCGCAAGTTCCTGGAGCGCGAATCCGCCGGGCGGCAGGCGCCCGGGGACTGGACCTACCTCAACAACTTCTCCGATCCCAAGCAGCCGCGCGCGCTGGGTCTTCCCTCTGGCCGCGGCGCGCAGCTCCGCGCCGACATGCAGCACCTGGTGGAAGAGTTGAAGACCTCCATTCCGGCGGCATTCGAGACCGAGGACTACCGCAACCGGCGGGCCGAGATCGAAGAGGAGTTCAACGAGCACCAGCAACGGGCGCTGCGCGAGGTCCAGGAGGCGGCGGAGAAGGAGCATATGACCCTGATCCAGACGCCGCATGGCTTCGCCATCGCGCCGACCCGCGACGGACAGGTGCTGCCGCAGAAGGAGTTCGAGCAGCTGCCGGACGAGGAGAAGCAGCGGATCGAGGGGACCATCGGCCGGCTGAGCGAGCTCCTGCGGCGCAATATCGAGCAGTTTCCGCGCTGGTTCAAGGAACGCAAGGAGCGCGAGAAGGCGTTGGACCGCGAGGTCACGATGTCGGTCGTGGGACTGCTGCTGCACGAGCTGCGCGAGCGCCACGGGGATTTGCCGGAAGTGCTGGCCTATCTCGACGAGGTCCAGACCGAGCTGGTCGACAGCGCCCAGGACTTCATGACTTCCGGCGAGGAAAGCAACCCCATGCTGGAGATGCTGGGGGGGGGCGGCCGGCGCTCGCTCAACCGGTTCAGCGTCAACCTGCTGGTAGACCGGTCCGGCGCGGCCGGCGCACCGGTCGTGTACGAGCCCAATCCCAGCTACCAGAACCTCATGGGACGGGTCGAGCACCTCTCCCAGTTCGGCGCACTCACCACCGACTTCAGCATGATCCGCGCCGGCGCGCTGCACCGGGCCAACGGCGGCTACCTGATCCTCAACGTCGAGCGCGTGCTGACCCAGCCCTACGCCTGGGAGAGCCTCAAGCGCGCACTCTACGGCCAGGAGATCCGGATCGAGTCGCTGGGCCAGATGCTCAGCCTGGTGAGCACCGTATCGCTCGAGCCGCAGCCGGTCCCGCTGGAGGTCAAGGTCGTGCTGCTCGGCGACCGCCGCCTGTACTACCTGCTCTATGCGCTCGATCCCGATTTCGGCGAGCTGTTCAAGGTGGCGGCCGATTTCGAGGACGACATGGATCGGACGCCCGAAGCCACCCGCGCCTACGGCAAGCTGATCGCGACCATGGCGCGGCACCTGGACCTGCGTCCCCTGCACCGCGATGCAGTGGCGCGGTTGATCGAGCACAGCGCGCGCCTGACCGAAGACGCCCGCAAGCTCTCGATGCACACCGGCACCGTCCGGGACCTGCTGCGCGAGGCGGACCACTGGGCGGCGCAGGGCGAGCGGGACGTCGTCGGCGCCGGCGACGTGGCGAAGGCGATCGACATGCGGGTCGAGCGACTGGCCCGGGTACGCGACCGCGTCCGGGAGGCGATCCGGCGCGGCACGCTGCTGATCGACACCGAGGGCAGCGCGGTGGGCCAGGTGAACGGCCTGTCGGTGATGCAGCTGGGCGATCTCACCTTCGGCCAGCCCTCGCGCATCACTGCCACCGCACGACTGGGCAGCGGCGAGGTCGTGGACATCGAGCGCGAGGCGAAGCTCGGCGGCCGGCTCCACTCCAAGGGCGTGCTGATCCTGTCTTCGCTACTGGCCGCCCGTTATGCGTCGGACCGTCCGCTGTCCCTGGCCGCCAGCCTGGTGTTCGAGCAGTCCTACGGCGGCGTCGATGGCGACAGCGCATCGGTGGGTGAATTCTGCGCCCTGCTCTCAGCCCTGTCCGGGCTGGCGCTGAAGCAATCACTGGCGATCACCGGCTCGGTCAACCAGCTTGGCCGTGTGCAGGCCATCGGCGGGGTCAACGAAAAGATCGAGGGCTTTTTCGACGTCTGCGCGGCCGGCGGACTGACCGGCGAGCAGGGCGTGCTGATCCCGGCCGACAACATCCAGCACCTGATGCTGCGGGCGGACGTGGTCGAGGCGGCCGGGGCGGAACGCTTCCGCATCTACCCGGTCACCACGGTGGACCAGGCGGTTGCGCTGCTGACCGGCGTCGAGGCCGGCGCCCGGGATGCTTCCGGCCGCTATCCGCCCGGTACCGTCAACGCCCGGGTCGAACGGCGCCTGCATGAGCTGGCCGAGAAGCGCAGAAAGTTCGGTGACCGGCACCCGCAGGCACGCGATGAACCGGAGGGTGACGAGGAATGAGCAGCACCGATCCGACCCGGCCCGTGCTGAGAATCCTGGTCGCGCTTGATTCGTTGCCCGCGACCGGCTCCGGGCTCGACGCCCTGGCTGCCCTGACCGGCGGGATGGAGGCGGAGCTGCTGGGCCTGTTCGTGGAGGACGCGCGCCTGCTGGAGCTGGCCGCGCTGCCCTTTTCGCGCGAGGTGACCACGGGCAACGCCAGCCACCGCCAGCTCGATCCCGAGCGCCTGCAACGCCAGATGCGGGCCCAGGCGAGCCAGGCCAGGGAGCTGCTGGTGCGCAGCGCCACGCGCCTGCGCGCCCAGCACAGCTTTCGCGTGGCGCGCGGCGAGATCGTGCAGGAGCTGCTGGAAGCGTCCCGCCAGGCGGACACGGTGGTGGTCGGCCTGCGCCGCTGGAGCGCCCCCGGCGTGCAGCAACTTGTGAACGAGTCCGCCCGGACCGTGCTGCTGCTGCGCGACGGGTGGGGCTCCGGACGCTCGGTGGTCGTGCTCTACGAGGACACACCCGCCGCCCGCTCCGCCCTGCTCACCGCCGCGCGCGTGGCCCGGGCCGAAGGTCTGGAGCTCTGCGTGCTGGTGCCACAACGCACGGGCCACGGGCCCGACAGGACTGAACGGGAGATCGCAGAGCAGCTGCGGGGCCACGCCCGTTCGGTCCGCTTCCGCCCGATCACCGCGGTTGACGCCGCCCTGATCGGCGATCTCGCCCGCGCCGAAGGCGCCCGCCTCCTGGTGCTCCCCGCCGACGCCATGCGCATGGACCGGCACGAGCTGCAGGCGTTGATGGATCGGGGGAGATGCTCCCTGGCGTTTGCGCGGTGACGCGCAAACGCCAGGGAGCAGTTTCAAGTATTAAGTGTTAAGCAAAGAGCGTGCCGGATCCCGGCGGCAGGGTTTTATGCAGCGAGCGCATTCCGAAAGCCTGCCAGAGGAGGAACCTGCGCTGACCGACAAGCACGCCCCCATAATGTCTTTCGGGCTTTCCTTAAAACTTAAAACTTAACACTTAAAACGCAAATGCCTCCGCATTTGGGCGCCCCCTGTCTGCGCCCACTCCGCTCCCGCCCGATCAGGACCACGTATCCGGCCCTCCGCCCTCCGCCGCCCGCCACAGATACCACGCGGCCGCCGACCGGTAGGGCCGCCAGCGCTCGCCGTGAGACCCCAGCTCGCCGGGCGTGGGAAGGGCGTCCAGCCCGCGGAGGTTGCGGAAGCCCTTGCGCACCCCGAGGTCGCGGACCGGCAGGACGTCCGGGCGTCCGAGATCGAAGATCAGCAGCATTTCCACCGTCCAACGGCCGATACCGCGGATGGTGCACAGGCGCCGGATGATCTCCTCGTCCGGCATCGCGCTCAGGGCATCGGCATGGGGCAGCGTACCATCCTGCGCGGCGCGGGCGAGGTCGCGCAGGGCGGCCAGCTTGTTGCGGGACAGGCCTGCCCGGCGCAGCGCGTCGTCGGCCACCCCGGCGAGGGCCGCGGGATCCGGCCCGGCGTCGCCCAACAGGGCCAGCACACGCGCGTGAATCACGCCCGCGGCGCTGCCGGCCAGCTGCTGGTAAACGACCGCGCGCAGCAGGGCGCGGAAGGGCTCCGGCCGCTGCGGGGGCGCGAGCCGCAACGGGCCCACACGCTCAATCAGCGCCGCGAGCTCCGGGTCCGCCGCGCTCAGGTGCCGCACGGCCCCGGACGGCTCGTAGCCCGATTCTTTGCCCCGCTGAGTATCCACTCCGGCGAGGGTACACGACCAATCTTCCCGAGGGTATTGTTAGGTTTCAGCGGCTCCGGGAGCCGCCGTGCGCTCCGCCGACGGTGTTGCGCTCGCTCGACGCAGTACTACCGCGCCTGGCCGGCGCAGCGCACGACGGCTCTGAGAGCTGACAATACCCTTGAGCAGATTGGTAGCGCGGTGATGAGTCCACTGTCCTTCCTGCTGGCGCTGGGCGTGTTGGTATGGATCTGGGTTGCTGCGCTGCGCGCCCGCGAGACGGCGCTGGCCGCCTGTCGCCGGGCGTGCCGGGAGGTCGACGTGGAGCTGCTCGACCACACCGTGGCCCTGGCCCGGCTGGCCCCGGGGCGCGCGGCATCGGGTCGGCTGCACCTGCGGCGCACCTACGCGTTCGAGTTCACCACCGACGATGAGCTGCGCCACCGCGGGCGCATCCGGATGCTCGGCAACCGCATTCTCAGCGTGCAGATGGACCATCCCGGCGGCACCACCCTGGTCCGCCATCCCGACGACGCCTGAAGCCGCCGGCCGCTACTCGTGGCGCAGGGCCTCGATGGGGTCGAGCCGGGCCGCCTTGCGGGCGGGAAAGTAACCGAACACCACCCCGATCACCCCGGCGAAGCCGAATGCGATGCCCATGATCGGCACGTCGGGTATGAACGGCACGTGCACCAGTCGGGCGGCGGCCAGTGAGCATCCCAGGCCCAGCGCGACGCCGGCCACTCCGCCCAGAAGTGAAAGCAGCACTGCCTCGACCAGGAACTGCAGGAGCACCTCGCGCTCGCGGGCCCCGACGGCCAGACGGATACCGATCTCCCGGGTCCGCTCGGTCACGGACACCAGCATGATGTTCATGATACCGATGCCGCCGACTACCAGGCTCACCGCCGCGATCGCCCCGAGCAGGGTGGTGAGAACGCCGGTGGCCGTTTCCAGCACGCTCACGATCTCCTTCATGTCGCGCACGGTGAAATCGTCCTCGGCTGCCTGCGGAATATGGCGGCGCTCGCGCATGAGCTGCGTGACCCGCCGCTGGATGTCCCGGGTGTCCCCGCTGTAGCGGGCCGAGAGGAAGATCACCCCGACGTCGCGGTTGCCGGCGATGCGGCGGTGGAAGGCGCGGATCGGGACCAGCACGAGATCGTCCTGGTCGGTGCCGAAGGACGACTGCCCCTTCGCCTCCAGCACGCCGATCACCCGGCAGGGTATCTTGCCCAGGCGCATGACCGCGTCCAGCGGGTCCTGGGCGCCGAAAAGCTCCCTCTTTACCGTGGCCCCCAGCAGGCACGCCATCCGCCCCGCGCGCAGCTCGGCGGTGTCGAAGCCCCGTCCGGCAGAGAGTGACCAGTCCCGCACCCGGAGGTAGGCGTCGTCGGTACCGGTCACGGTGGTGGGCCAGTTGCGGTTGGCGTAGACCGCCAGGGTGGGCCGGCTCGCCGCCGGCGCCAGCGCGGCCAGACCCGGAATCTCGCGCTGGATCGCGGTGACGTCCGCCATGTCCAGCGCAGGTGCGCTGGTCATCGCAGGGCCGTGACGGCTCGCGCCCGGCACCAGCACCAGCATGTTACGTCCCAGCGAGGCGATCTCGCCGGTCACGCGCGCGGTGGCGCCGCCGCCCAGGGTCACCATGGTGATCACCGCGGCGACCCCGATGATGATGCCGAGCATGGTGAGCGCCGAGCGCATCGCGTGGCGGCGTACCTCGCGCAGCGCCATCAGCAGCATGTTGCCGATCACGCCGCGGGCTCCGCGTGCGGGCCGTCCGCCTCGATGCGGCCGTCCAGAAAATGGATGACGCGCCGCGCCCAGCCGGCCATGTCCGGCTCGTGGGTCACCATCACGATGGTGATGCCGCGCTCCCGGTTGAAACCCGACAGCAGCTCCATGATCTCGCGGCTGCGTGCGGAGTCGAGATTGCCGGTGGGCTCGTCGGCGAGCAGCAGCGACGGCCGCGTCACGATCGCCCGGGCGATCGCCACGCGCTGCTGCTGGCCGCCGGAAAGCTCCGCCGGAGTGTGCTGGGCGACCGGCGCGAGACCCACGGCATCCAGCGCCTGCAGCGCCAAGCTGCGGCGACGGCCGGGCCCGACGGCCCGGTAGACCAGGGGCAGCTCGACGTTTTCGAGCGCCGAGGTGCGGCTGAGCAGGTTGTAGCCCTGGAACACGAACCCCAGGTAATGGCGGCGCAGCAGCGCGCGCTGGTCCCGGGACAGGCGCGCGACCTCGACACCGCGAAAGCGGTAGGACCCCGCGCTGGGGGTATCCAGGCAGCCGAGGATGTTCATGCAGGTGGACTTGCCCGACCCGCTCGGGCCCATCACCGCCACGAACTCTCCCTGGCCGATGCCCAGGTCGATCCCCGCCAGCGCATCCACGCGCGCGGCGCCCCGCCCGTAACTCTTGCGCACGCCGGTCAGGCGGACCAGCGCCGGCGCACCGCCGTTCATGACGATGGCCGTTCCCGGCGGGTGTCGACGATGACCCGCTCGCCGGGACGCAGGTCGCCTTCCAGCACCACCGTGTCCCGTCCGTCGCTCAGCCCGGTACGGAGCTTGACCGGCTCGGGCCGGGCATCCCGCAGGATCCATACCCGCTCGCCGCTTTCGCCGGGGCCGGCGCCGTGACCGGGAGGGGTGTACCGCAGCGCACTGTTGGGAACCAGCAGCGCGTCGTGGCGGGTCGCGGTGGTGATCTCCGCGGTCGCGGTCATGCCGGGGCGCAGCAGCATGGCCGAGTTGTCGACCGTTAGCACCCCTTCGTAGCTGACCACGCCCTGGACCGTGCGAGCGGCGTTGTGGATCGAGACCAGCTCGGCGGGAAAGCTGCGTCCCGGGTAGGCGTCCACCGTGAAGACGGCGTGCTGGCCCGCCTTTACCGCGCCGACGTCGGCCTCATCGATGTCCACGTGCAGCTCCATCTTCGAGAGATCCTGTGCCAGCACGAACAGCACCGGTGTCTGGAAGCTGGCGGCAACCGTCTGCCCCGGCTCGACGTCGCGCGAGATGACCACGCCGTCAATGGGGGCACGGATCTCCGCCTTGGAAAGGGTGGTGCGAGCGGCCTCCAGGGCAGCCCGCGCGACCGTCACCTGGGCCTGCGCCACGTCCACGGCTGCCACCGTACGCTCGCGTTGCGCCCGCGCCGCCTCGAGGTTCTGCTGCGAGGTCGCACGGGTGCGCAACAGCTTCCGCGTGCGACGCCAGGCGAGCTCCGCCTCGCGGGCGCTCGCGCGGGCCTCGGTCAGGGCCGCGCGGGCCGAGGCCAGGCTCGCCTGCGCCTGGCGCACCTGCGCCTCGAGCTGCTCGGTGTCGAGCCGTGCCAGCACCTGCCCCTTGTGCACATGGTCGTTATAATCGGCGTCGACCGCCGCGATACGCCCCGAGATCTCGGCTCCCACCTGCACCTCGTTGACCGGCGCCAGCGTTCCGGTGGCGGTGACTCTCGCCGTGAGGTCCGCGCGGCGGACCGCCACGGTCTGATAATCCGGCCCCGGGGCGGGGTGCAGCCACCACGCCACCGCCGCCCCGGCCGCGAGCAGCGGCACCAGGACCGTGAGGGTGACGAAGAGCCACCGGCGCCGGCTGTCGCCGCGGTCGAGGCCCAGCGTCTGCTCGATGTCGGGATCCCGGCTTTCGGGAAGGTCGGGCATGCGGATCATCCTCGCTCTTGCGACGTCATGCCCACTCTAAGGTCGGCCGCCTCGCCGGGGCTTGATCCCCATCAGCCCCGTCCGCCGGCGGGTCGATATGCTGGTTCAAGGCCCGGCTGATGAACGGATCGCCCGCATGTCTTCCACCCCGAGCGTCCAGTCCCCAGCGGCCGGGGTGGTGTTCCGCACCTCGGCATTGAGCAAGCGCTACCTCATGGGCGAGGTCGAGGTTTGGGCACTGCGCGGTGTGGACCTGGAGCTCTACGGCGGTGAGCTGGCGATCCTGCTGGGGCCGTCCGGGTCGGGGAAATCGACGCTGCTCAACATCCTGGGCGGCCTGGACGTGCCCACCTCCGGGCGCGTCTGGTACCGGCAGACCGAGCTGACCCGGGCGGGTGAGCGGGAGCTGACCGCGTACCGGCGCTACCACGTGGGCTTCGTGTTCCAGTTCTACAACCTCATCCCGAGCCTTACGGCACGCGAAAACGTTGCCATCGTCACCGAGATCGCCGCGCGTCCGATGACCCCGGAGGCGGCCCTGGAGCTGGTCGGGCTCGGAGCCCGGCTGAACCACTTTCCGGCCCAGCTTTCCGGCGGCGAGCAGCAACGCGTGGCGATCGCCCGTGCCATCGCCAAGAATCCCGCGGTGCTGTTGTGTGACGAGCCCACGGGTGCGCTGGATTCCGCCACCGGCGTGGTGGTGCTGGAGGCCCTGGCACGTGTGAACCGGGACCTGGGCACCACCACCGTCGTGATCACCCACAACGCCGGCATCGCCGCGATGGCCGACCGGGTCATCCACATGAGCGACGGACACGTCGGGGAGATCCGCCGCAATCCCACGCGGGTCGATCCGCGGGAACTGAGCTGGTGACCCGCGCACTGGATCGCAAACTGCTGCGCGACCTGTGGCGGCTGCGCGCCCAAGGAGTCGCGATCGCGCTGGTGATCGCCGGCGGCGTGGCAACCTACCTCATGGCCGCGAGCACCCTGGACTCGCTGCAGCGGACCGAGGGCCGGTTCTACCGGGAGTACCGTTTCGGCGAGGTGTTTGCCTCGCTCAAGCGCGCCCCGGAATCCGTCGCCGCGCAGATCCGGGCGATTCCGGGCACGGCCCGCGTGGAGACGCGGGTTCTCGGCCAGGCACGCCTGCAGCTGCCGGGCTTCCCCGATCCGGTCACCGCCGTGGTGGTTTCGATCCCCGACCGGGGTCAGCCGGCGCTCAACCGGCTCTACCTGCGCTCGGGCCGGCTGCCCCGGCCGGACGCCGGACGCGCCGAGGCGCTGGTCAGCGAGGCTTTCGCCGAGGCGCATAGACTGCGCCCCGGCGACGTTCTGCGGGCCGTGATCAACGGGCGCAGCGAACGGCTCCGGATCTGCGGCATCGCGCTGTCGCCGGAGTTCATCTACCAGATGCGTCCCGGCGACATGTTCCCGGACTACCGGCGCTACGGCGTGCTGTGGATGGCACGGACGCCGCTGGCGAACGTCTACGGCATGGACGGTGCATTCAACGACGTCGTGCTCGGGCTGGCGCCCCGAGCCGACGCCGCGCCGGTAATCAAGCGTCTGGACAGCGTGCTCGCGCTCTACGGCGGGCTCGGCGCCTACGACCGGGAAGACCAGTTCTCCCACCACTACCTGAGCCAGGAGCTGCAGCAGCTGCGCACCATCGCGACGCTGCTGCCCGGGATCTTCCTGGCGGTGGCCGCGTTCCTGCTGAACATCGTGATGTCGCGGCTGATCCGGACCCAGCGCGGGCAGATCGGCGTGCTCAAGGCCTTCGGCTACGGCCCTCGAGCCATCGCGCTGCACTACGTGATGCTGGCGTCGGTCATCGCACTGGCCGGCATCGGTCTCGGGATCGCCGCCGGCGCGTGGCTCGGGCACGTGGTCAGCGACATCTACCGCGGGTTCTTCCGCTTCCCGTTCCTGGACTACCGGCTGGCCCCGGGGGTGGTCGGCGAGGCGGTGGCAATCACCGGGATGGCGGCGCTGGCCGGCACCCTGTTCGCGGTGCGTCGGGCATCGCGGCTGCCGCCGGCGGCCGCGATGCAGCCCGAGCCTCCGCCGGTCTATCGCCGCACCCTGCTCGAGCGGCTGGGACTGCAACGCCTGTTCGACCAGCCCACGCGCATGGTGGTCCGCCACCTCGAGCGCGAGCCGGTGAAATCCCTGCTGTCGGTGACCGGGATCGCCTTCGCCGTGGCGATCATGATGGTCGGCCGATTCCAGACCGATGTGCTTACCCACATCACCGAGGTCCAGTTCAAGCGCATCCAGAACCAGGATCTGACCGTGACCTTCCGCGACCCCGCGTCCCGCAGAGCCCTGTACGAGCTGCGCGGGCTGCCCGGGGTGCGATGGGCGGAGCCGTTCCGGGTAGTCTCGGTGCGCTTCCGGCACGGTCCCTATACCTACCGCGGCGGGATCCAGGCTTACGCACCCGGGAGCCGGCTGCACCACCTTCTCGACGCCGACCTGCGCCCCGTGACGCTGCCGCCGGACGGGCTGCTGATGACCGACTACCTGGCGGAGATGCTGCACACGCGGCCCGGTCAGGAGGTCGCCGTGGAGGTGCTGGAGGGGCGCCGCCGGGTCCTGCGACTGCCGCTCGTGGGCGTGGTGGGCGAACACCTGGGCGTGAGCGGCTACATGCGGCTTTCGGCCCTGAACCGTGCGCTGGGGGATGGCGACGTGGCCTCCGGTGCCCTGGTTGCAGGCGGGCCGGGCGAGCGCGCGGCGCTGTACCGGCGCCTGCGTGAGATGCCCGCGGTCGCCGGCGTGACGCTGCGCGAGGCCGCGATCGAGAGCTTTCACGCGACCATGGGCGAGACCCTGCTGATCTTCACCTTCATCACCACGCTGCTGGCGGCGGTGATCGCCTTCGGCGTGGTCTACAACAGCGCCCGGATCACACTGGTCGAGCGCACGCGGGAGCTCGCGAGCCTGCGCATCCTGGGCTTCGCGCGGGCCGAGGCCGCCTACATCCTGGTGGGAGAGCTGGCGCTGATCACCCTCACCGCCCTGGTGCCGGGATTCCTCGTGGGCCGCGCGCTGTGCTTCCTGCTGTCCCACGGCATGCGCTCCGAGCTCTACCGGGTGCCGCTGGTGATCGCGCCGCGCACCTATGCCTTCGCGGCGATCGTGGTAATGGCCGCCATGGCCCTGTCGGCCCTCTTGGTGTGGCGGCGTGTCGCGCGCCTGGACCTGGTCCGCGCGCTCAAGACGAGGGAGTAGGCCCGTGAATGCGCGACGCATCGCCTGGCTTTCGCTTCTGGCCCTGGTGGTTGTCGCCGGGCTGGCGTGGGGCCTGTGGCCGCGCGCGGTGCCCGTGGACACGGCGACGGCGCGCCGCGCGCCGCTGGAGGAGTCGGTCACGGCCGAGGGCCGCACGCGGGTGAAGGACCGCTACCAGGTCTCGGCCCCGGTCGCCGGCTACCTGGAACGGGTCCGGCTGGAGGTCGGGGACCGGGTGCAGCGGAAAGAGGTGCTGGCCGAGCTGAGACCGGTTCCGGCACCGGTGCTGGACGCCCGCGCCCGGGCCGCGGCGCAGGCGCGTGTGGCCCAGTCGCGGGCGGCCCTGGAGGCGGCGCGGACGCGCGTGGACGGCGCCACCGCGGCCGCCGCCTATGCGGACGCCGAGCAGCAGCGGCTGCGCCGGCTGCATGCCGCAGGGCACGTATCCCGGCAAGCCCTTGAGCGCGCCGAAAGCGCGGCTCGCCAGCGGCAGGCCGAGCTGCGCTCTGCGCGCTTCGAGGCGCGGGTGGCGCATTATCGCCTGGAAGCGGCGAAGACAGCGCTGCGCTTCGCCGGAGACAGCGCCGCGTCCGAGACGCTGCTGCCGATTCGGGCGCCGGTTTCCGGGCTGGTGCTGGGCATCGCCCGCAAGAGCGAGGGCGTCATCGCCGGCGGCGCGCCGATCGCGACGGTGGGCGACCCGCGCTCGCTGGAGGTCGCGGTCGACGTGCTCTCCAGCGACGCCGTGCGCATCCGGCCGGGGATGCCGGTCCGGCTGGAACGCTGGGGCGGCCCGCAGCCGCTGCAGGCGAGGGTCCGCACCGTCGAGCCGGCGGGTTTCACCAAAGTATCGGCGCTGGGCGTGGAGGAGCAGCGGGTCTGGGTCGTTGCCGACATCGTCTCACCCCCGGCGCAGTGGCGCACCCTGGGGGACGGCTACCGGGTGGACGCGAGCTTCGTGCTCTGGCGAGGGCAGCAGGTGCTGCAGGTACCGGCCAGTGCCGTGTTCCGTCGCGGCGACGGCTGGGCGGTGTTCCTGGTGCGCAACGGCCGGCTGCGCGTGCAGCCGGTCCGCGTCGGACACGGAAGCGGGCTCGCCACGCAGATACTCTCGGGACTGGCACGCGGCGACACCGTGGTCGCTCACCCCGGCAACGAGCTGCGCGAGGGCGTGCGCGTGCGGCCAACGGAGGGGCCCCCCGCGGCGGGGGGGCCCGGCGGGGCCGGCCCGGACTAGCCGGCCGCCTTCAGCGCCTGGTCGAGGTCCTCGCGCAGGTCGTCGACATGCTCCAGGCCGATGGACAGCCGCACCAGGTCCTCGGTCACCCCCGCCCGGGCCAGCTCTTCCGGGCCGAGCTGGCGGTGGGTCGTGGTCGCCGGGTGACAGGCGAGCGACTTGGCGTCGCCGATGTTGACCAGGCGGGTCACCAGCTTGAGGGCGTCGATGAACCGCGCGCCGGCGTCGCGGCCGCCCTCGATGCCGAAGCTGAGGATGCCGGAGCCACGGCCACCACAGTACTTCCGGGCCAGCGCGTGGTAGGGATCGTCCTCCAGCCCCGCGTAGTGCACCCAGCTGACGCCCGGATGCGACTTCAGGTGCTGCGCGAGCACGCAGGTGCTCTCGCAGATCCGGTCCATCCGCACCGGCAGAGTCTCGATGCCCTGCAGCACCAGGAAGGCGTTGAACGGCGACAGTGCGCCGCCCATGTTGCGCAGGGGCACGGTGCGGGCCCGTGCGATGTAGGCCGCCTCGCCCATCGCCTCGGTGAACACCACCCCGTGGTACGAGGGATCCGGCTCATTGAGACCGGGGAAGCGGTCCTTGTGGGCGACCCAGTCGAAACGCCCCGAATCCACCAGGATCCCGGCGATGCTCGTGCCGTGGCCGCCCATGTACTTGGTCAGCGAGTGCACCGCCAGGTCCGCGCCGTGATCGAAGACCTTGCACAGGTACGGGGTGGCGACGGTGTTGTCCACCATCATCGGCACGCCATGCGCGTGCGCCACCTCGGCCACCCGTTCCAGGTCCACGACATTCCCGGCCGGGTTGCCGATGGACTCGCAATAGACCAGGCGCGTTTGAGCGTCGATGCTGCGATCCAGCGCCTCGAAGTCGTCGGAGTCCACGAACCGCACGTCGATCCCCAGGCGCGGGAGGGTATGCGCGAACAGATTGTAGGTCCCGCCGTAGAGCTGCGTGGTAGTGACGATGTTGTCCCCGCTGCCGGCGATCGTCAGTACCCCGGCCGTGATCGCGGCCATGCCCGAGGCCATCGCCAGCGCGCCGACACCGCCTTCCATCGCCGCCACCCGCTGCTCGAGCACGGCGTTGGTCGGGTTCATGATGCGCGTGTAGATGTTGCCCTCGACCTTGAGGTCGAACAGGTCGGCGCCGTGCTGGGTGTCGTCGAAGGCGTAGGACGTGGTCTGATAGATGGGTACCGCCACCGCGCGGGTGGTGGGATCCGGTGCATAGCCGGCGTGGACGGCGAGGGTCTCGATCTTCATGGGGAATCCTCCATCCCGCGTTTGTGCCGTGATTACGGCCGTCGCCGGGCGCGCGGCCGGGCGCACAGTGTGCGTCACGCGCCCCGGTTTCACCAGCGCGTTTGGTTATATGGAAATTACCAGCGTTCCCGGCCACCCCAGCCCGGGTCCGTGTCCGGGTGCCAGGAGGCGCGGAAGATCGCCGCGAGGGTCTTGGCGTCAGGGATCTCGCCGCCGCGGGCCATGTCCAGCACCCGGTTCCATGGCAGCCAGTGGACTTCCAGGACCTCGCCGGGTTCGCGCCGGACCGTTCCGGCCTCGAGCTCGCGTGCCAGGTACAGGTGGATCACCTCGTCACTGAACGCGGGCGCGGTGAGAATCGCTCCCAGCGCGTCCCAGCGCCGCGCGCGCACGCCGGTCTCCTCCTCCAGCTCCCGGCGGGCAGCCGCGAGCGGCTCCTCGCCCGGGTCGATCTTTCCCGCCGGCAGCTCCCAGATCCAGCCCACCGGGGGCCGATACTGCCGGATCAGGCACACGCGCTGGTCCGCGTCCAGCGGCAGGGCGGCCGCAGCGCCGGGATGGCGCACGACCTCGAACTCCATCTCCATGCCATTCGGCAGCCGCACCGTCTCGGCGCGCAGGTCCACCACGCGGCCGCGATGAAGCTGCCGTGATCTCACGGGCTTGTCCATGTTCACTCCGGTGCCGGCGGTGACGCCGGTTGCAGTGGGTAACGTTCCAGGGCCGTGTGCACGGCGCCCCCGGGGCGCAGGTCGCTACGGTACAGCACCAGTTCCCACGCACGGCAGGCGACCTGGACGGGGACCGGCTCGCGCGGCAGGCGCAGTCGCCTCCCGCGTGCCCGCGCCAGGGTGATGTGGCCGCGGAACGGGCGGCGCTCCACTTCCAGGCCGGCGCCCGCCGCCGCTCCGCGCACTGCCTCCGCGAGGGCCTCCAGCGGGCGACAGGGCGCAACCACGGCCGCCACCACCCGCGGGCGCGCCACCGACGGGAAGCCGGCAAGCGAGGGCACCCGGTAGTCGAACGGCGCCGCGTCCGCCGCCGCCTCCCGGAGCCCCCGCGTGAGCGCCGCGAGGGCATCGTCCTCGACCCGTCCCAGGAAAACCAGCGTCAGGTGCAACGCTTCGCGCGGCAGCCAGCGCAGCGGTGGCGGGCGCTCCAGGCGCTGCTCGAGATCCGCCGCGGCCTGCTGCAGGCGGTCCAGCAGCCCGGCGCAGACGGGCAAGGCGACAAAGGCGCGCGGAATCATGGGGTTTTCCGTCACGGGCCGCCCGCGGCGCGGACGGCGTGAGGCCATCGCGGGGTATTGTGGCCAATCGCCGGCACGTGGTCCAATTTGCCGGCCTGCTCGAAGGTACCGGCGCGGCAAGCGCCCCCTGCACGACTAGCTTGCGGCCAACGCCGACGAGCACGGCCGGCGACCCGCTTACATCTTTTGCCGGCGCGAGATCGGCTGGGCCGGGCTTTACGATGCCGCCTGCCGGCTGGCTGCCTTCCCGCGCGGCCCGGGCGTGGCGCGCGGCGAGCGGGTCGGGCTGTTCCTGCAGAACTGTCCCCGGTACCTGAGGTATAATGGCCGATCCGGGACGCTTCGAACATGGCCGGCGGGCGTCCCGGGGAGAGACGGCGGCCAGAGCGGCCCCCTTCCCGACGCCGGCAAAGCACTTGCGGCTTTCCCCCTATGAATCCATTTTCACAGCTATTCCTGGTCTTCGTGCTGATCCCCATCGCGGAGATCGTGGTCCTGATCAAGGTTGGTTCGATCATCGGCGCGCTGCCCACCGTGGCGCTGGTGATCCTGACCGCGGTCGCCGGTGCGGCCCTGATGCGCCACCAGGGCATGCAGACGATGAGCGCCGTGCGCCAGGCCATGGGCCGGGGCGAGATACCGGCCGTCGAGATGCTGGAAGGCATGGGACTGCTACTGGGCGGCGCGCTGCTGCTCACGCCGGGCTTCATCACCGACGCCTTCGGCTTCGCCTTGCTGGTACCGCCGCTGCGCCGTCGCCTGGCACGCCACATGCTATCGCGCATGGAGGTCCGGGACACCACCGGCGGCCGATCCGCTCGCGGGACCGCCGGGCACTACACCATCGAGGGCGAGTTCCGCCACCGCGATGACTGACGCGCGCCGCGCACCCTTTCCGATTGCCGATCCAAGCAAGGGGAACGCCGGCAAGGCCAGCGGAGTGCGGGCGAGCGAATGCGCCCCGGCCGGGCGGCCGGGGCGCACCTGGCTCACATGGTCTTGCTGAGCTCGATGCGGGCCACCGTGCGACGGTGAACCTCGTCCGGGCCATCGGCGAGGCGCAGGGTGCGCAGCCCGGACCACGCCTTGGCGAGGAAGAAGTCCGAGGTGACACCAGCCGCGCCGTGCGCCTGGATCGCCCGGTCGACCACCCGCAGGGCCATGTTCGGCGCCACGACTTTGATCATGGCGATCTCCGACCGTGCCACCTTGTTGCCGACGGTGTCCATCATGTAGGCGGCCTTGAGCGTCAGCAGGCGGGCTTGGTCGATCTCCATGCGTGAATCGGCGATCCACTCCTGGATCACGCCCTGCTTGTACAGCGGCGTGCCGAAGGTCTCGCGCTGCTTCACCCGTGCGATCATCGCCTCCAGCGCCCTTTCAGCCAGGCCAATCGTGCGCATGCAGTGGTGGATGCGTCCGGGACCGAGGCGCCCCTGGGCGATTTCGAAACCGCGTCCCTCACCGAGGAGCATGTTCGACGCGGGCACCCGCACGCTGTCGTATTCGATTTCCATGTGCCCGTGCGGGGCGTCGTCGTATCCGAACACGGGCAGGTGGCGCAGCAGCTTCACCCCCTTGCTGTCCATCGGCACCAGGATCATGGACTGCTGCCGGTGGCGCTCGGCCTCGGGGTCGTTCTTCCCCATGACGATCAGGATCTTGCAGCGCGGATCGCCGGCGCCGGAGGTCCACCACTTGCGACCGCCGACGACGTACTCGTCGCCCTCGCGCCTGATCTGGCACTGGATGTTGGTGGCATCCGACGACGCCACGGCGGGCTCGGTCATGGAGAACCCGGAACGGATCTTGCCTTCCAGCAGCGGCTCCAGCCACTGCGCCTGCTGCTCCTTCGTGCCGTACCGGGCCAGCACTTCCATGTTGCCGGTGTCAGGGGCGGCGCAGTTGAACGCCTCGGGCGCAATGCCGGAGCGGCCCATGATTTCGCACAGCGGGGCATACTCGAGGTTGGTCAGGCCCGCGCCGTACTCGCTTTCGGGCAGGAACAGGTTCCACAGGCCGGCCTTCTTCGCCTTCTCCTTGAGCTCTTCCATGATCGGCGGGACGAAGTTCCAGCGATCCTCGGCGCTGTCGAGCTGCTCGTGATAGACCCGCTCGTTGGGGTAGATATGCTCCTCCATGAATTCCTGGAGCTGCTTCTGAAGCTTCTTCACCTTGTCGGAATACTCGAATTCCACGTCTGTCTCCCGAGTGGCCTGTCAGTGTGATGCCGGAAGTCGTTAGTGCCGGTACGACAGCATAGCGACGCCGGAAGGCAAAAAACAGCCGCAGGCAGGCGCTTGCGGACTAAATCCGAGCAAGCGTTCGGGGAATTCGCGGAAAAACCCGCACCTGTGAATCCCCGCCGGCTGCCGCCGAGGTCTCCCCGTCACCGCGTTGCGCCCCCTTGCGCGGCATCTTGCGCGACGGCGCGGGGCCACCGCCCCGGTAGTCGGGAACCCCGGGTCTGATACAATCGCCGCCATGAACACGCTCGTCGGCCTGGTCATGGGCTCCAGATCGGACTGGGAAACGATGCGCCACGCGGCGGAGACGCTCGATGCCGTGGGCGTAGCGTACGAATCACGCGTGGTCTCCGCCCATCGCACGCCGGACCTGCTGTTCGAGTACGCGGCAGGGGTACGCGGACGCGGGCTCGAGGTGATCATCGCCGGGGCAGGCGGTGCCGCCCACCTGCCGGGCATGCTGGCGGCCAAGACCAGCCTGCCGGTCCTGGGCGTCCCGGTGCAGTCGCGTGCGCTCAGCGGCATGGACTCATTGCTCTCGATCGTGCAGATGCCCGCGGGCGTCCCGGTGGGCACGCTTGCCATCGGGCGCTCCGGGGCGGTCAACGCGGCCCTGCTCGCCGCGGCGATCCTCGCCAACAAGCACCCCGGAATATGCGATGCGCTCGACGGCTACCGCCGGAGGCAGACAGAGCAGGTCCTGGCACATCCCGATCCCGGGGAGTCCTGATGAAGGTCGGCATCCTGGGCGGTGGCCAGCTCGCACAGATGCTGGTGCTGGCCGGCATTCCGCTGGGTTATCGTTTTGTCGCGCTGGACCCCGATCCCAACGCTCCCGCCGGGCGGGTGGCCCCGCTGATCAAGGCCGAGTACGACGATCCCGATGCGCTCGATCAGCTCGCGGACCAGGTGGACGTGGTGACCTACGACTTCGAGAACGTCCCGGCCCACGTCGCCCGGCGGCTTGCCGGTCATGTGGAGGTGCACCCGCCCGGCAACGCCCTGGCCGCTGCACAGGACCGGCTCCCCGAGAAGCGGTTGTTCGGCACCCTGGGGATCGACACGGCAGCATACCGCCCGGTGGACAGCCGCGAGGAGCTGGAAGGCGCGGTCGCGAGGCTGGGCCTGCCCGCGCTGCTCAAGACCCGGCGGCTGGGCTACGACGGTAAGGGCCAGTTTTTGCTGCGCCGGCGGCGCGACATAGACCGGGCCTGGGAGCATCTGCGCGGGCGGCCGGCGATCCTGGAGGGGTTCGTCGAGTTCGAGCGCGAGGTTTCACTGCTGTGCGTGCGCTCCACCCGGGACGAGGTCGCCTTCTATCCCCTGGTGGAGAATCGTCACCGCGGTGGCATCCTGCGGGTCTCCCGGGCGCCGTACCGGGCCCCGGTGCTGCAACGGCAGGCCGAGGCGCACGGCGGTGCGCTTCTGGCGGAGCTGGACTACGTCGGCGTGCTGGCGATTGAGTTCTTCTTGCGCGACGGCGTCCTGATCGCCAACGAGATGGCGCCCAGGGTGCACAACTCCGGGCACTGGACCATCGAGGGTGCACAAACCAGCCAGTTCGAGAACCACCTGCGGGCGGTCACGGGGCTGCCGCTGGGCGATGCCGCCAGCGCCGGGGCAAGCGCGATGGTCAACTGCATCGGCGGCGAGCCCGCCCTGGCGGATGTCGCCGCCATTGCGGGCGCACACGTGCACAGCTACGGAAAGTCGCCGCGGCGGGGACGCAAGCTGGGTCATATCACCCTCGCGGCGAGCGACCCGGAGACACTGGAGCGGCGGCTGCCCGCGTTGCTGGAGCTGATCGAAGACAGCGCCGACGCGCCCGGAGACCGCACCGGATAGGTAGGCGCTGTTCCGGGTTGCCGTGGTTAGAGCAGGGGCAGCTGGTTTCCGGTTCCCGGAACGCGGAAGGCGTCGGTATCCAGCGGCGGCGCCGGGGCGAAGCGATAGCGGGTATGCGCGAGGCGGAAGCGCTGCGCGATGACGTTGGCCCTCGCGCCGGTCCCGCGCATGCGCCGTCCGAACGCGCCGTCGCTGTCGCGTCCGCCGCGGGTGTCGCGGATCGCGTTCATCACGTGCGCGGCGTGGCCGGGCCGATGATGCGACAGCCACTCCGGGAACAGCTCGGCCACCTCGCCCGGCAGGCGCAGCAGGGTGTACCCGGCGAAGCTCGCGCCGGCCTGGCGAGCCCGGGCCAGGATGGACTCCATCTCGGGGTCGGTGAGCACCGGGATGAGCGGGGCCACCAGCACGCCCACGGGAATGCCGGCCGCGGCTAGCCGCCGGATGACCTCGAGCCGACGCAGCGGCGCCGCGGCACGCGGCTCCATTCGGCGCGCCAGCCCATGGTCCAGCGTGGTCACGGAGATCATCACCTGGCACAGGGCCTGCTCCGCCATCCGGGAGAGCAGATCGACATCGCGCAACACCAGGGCCGACTTGGTCACCAGCGTCAGCGGGTGGCGGTACTCCCACAGGACTTCCAGTAGGGCGCGCGTGATGCCGAGCCGGCGCTCGGCCGGCTGATAGATGTCGGTATTGCCGCCCAGTGCGATCGGGCGGCAGACGTAGCCGGGTCGCGCCAGCTCATCCCGGAGCAGGGTCGCCGCGTCCGGCTTGTAGACGATGCGGCTCTCGAAATCCAGCCCCGGCGAGTAGCCGAGCTGGGCGTGCGAGGGCCGCGCATAGCAGTAGATGCAGCCGTGCTCGCAGCCCCGGTAGGGATTGATGGTGCGGTCGAAGGGCAGGTCCGGCGAGCGGACCCGGTTGAGGATCGAGCGGCTGCCGTCCCGCTCGAGCCGCGTCCGCAGCGGCTCCGGCGCCTCGTCGGGCGGCCAGCCGTCGTCGAAGCTCTCGTGCCGCAGCCGATGGTAGCGGCTGTCGCGGTTGCTCGCCGCACCGCGTCCCTTGCGCGTGGCATCCGGATCGGTCATCCGCGGGCCTCCGGTCGGGCATCGTCACGGCCCCGCGCCCGGGCTCTACCACCGCCGGCGGCGCGCGGCCGGACCGCAGCGGGACACGGTCTCACGACGAGGCCGTTCGCGGCAGCTCGGCGCCGCACCGCTTCAGGTGAACCAGCAGCAGCGAGATCGCCGCCGGGGTCACGCCCGGGATGCGCGCGGCCTGCGCGAGCGTCGCTGGCCGGGCCCGTAGCAGCTTTTCCCGCACCTCGTTCGACAGTCCGGCCACCGCGCCGTAGTCCAGGTCGGCCGGAAGCGCGGTTTCCTCGTGGCGCCGGGAAAGCTCGATCTCGCGCTGCTGGCGCTCGACATAGCCGGCGTAGCGGGCCTCGATCTCGAGCTGCTCGACCACGTCGGCGCGCTCCGTCCCGCCGCCGATCAGCTCCGCCACCTCGGGGTACCCCACCTCGGGCCGGCGCAGCAGGTCGAAGGCGCTGACCTCGTTTTGCAGCGGCCGCCCGAGGACCTCCGCCTGGTGCTGCCGGCGCCGGCCGCCGGGCCGGATCATGGTGCCGCGCAGACGGCCGCGTTCCCGCTCGAGGGCATCCCGGCGAGCCTCGAACGGTGCCCAGCGCCCGTCGTCGACCAGGCCCATCTGCCGGCCCTCCGGGGTCAGCCGGAGGTCGGCGTTGTCCTCCCGTAGCTGGAGGCGATATTCGGCCCGGCTGGTGAACATGCGATAGGGCTCGCGGGTGCCGCGGGTGGTCAGATCGTCGATCAGGACGCCGATGTAGGCCTGGTCCCGCCGGGGAGTCCACGGCGCCTCGCCGCGGCTGTGGCGAGCAGCGTTGAGACCGGCGATCAGCCCCTGCGCGGCGGCCTCCTCATAGCCGGTGGTGCCGTTGATCTGCCCCGCCAGGTACAGCCCGGCGAGGATCCGCGAGGCCAGCGAGGGATCCAGGTCGCGCGGGTCGAGATAGTCGTACTCGATCGCGTAACCGGGCCGGGTGATGTGCGCTTGCTCGAAGCCGCGGATGGAACGTACCAGGCGGTGCTGGATCGCGAACGGCAGGCTGGTCGATATGCCGTTGGGGTAGACCTCGTGCACGTCCAGTCCCTGGGGCTCGACGAATACCTGGTGCGAGCTCCGATCGGGGAAACGCACCACCTTGTCCTCCACGGACGGGCAGTAGCGGGGCCCGCTGCCCGTGATCGCCCCGGTGAACATGGGCGAGTCACCCAGTCCCTCGCGGATAATTTCGTGCGTGCGCTCGTTGGTCTGGGTGATGTGGCAGCACACCTGGCGCGGGTGCGCGGATGGATCGCCCAGGAAGGAGAACGCGGGCCGCGGCTCGTCGCCGGGCTGGGCCGCCAGGCACGAATAGTCGATGCTGCGGCCGTCGAGCCGCGGCGGGGTACCGGTCTTGAGACGATCCACGTGAAACGGGAGCTCCCGCAGGCGCCGGGCGAGCGCATTTGCGGGCGCATCGCCGGCGCGGCCGCCGGCCTGGCTGGAGCGGCCCACGTGGATGCGCCCTCCGAGGAACGTCCCCACGGTCAGGACCACCGCCCCGGCGTGAAAGCGCAGACCCATGCGCGTCGCTACCCCGCGTACCCGGTCGCCCTCGACCAGCAGATCGTCGACCGGTTGCTGGAACAGGGACAGGCCAGGCTGGGTCTCGAGCGCGGCCCGCACGGCGCGCCGGTACAGGCTGCGGTCCGCCTGGCAGCGGGTCGCCCGCACCGCGGGGCCCTTGCTCGCGTTGAGGCGACGGAACTGGATCCCGGCCTGGTCGGCCGCGCGTGCCATCAGGCCCCCGAGGGCGTCGATCTCGCGCACCAGGTGACCCTTGCCGATGCCGCCGATGGCCGGGTTGCAGCTCATCTGCCCCAGGGTCTCCAGGTTGTCGGTCAGCAGCAGGGTGGCGGCGCCGGTGCGTGCGCTCGCGAGCGCCGCCTCGGCGCCCGCGTGGCCGCCGCCCACGACGATCACGTCATAGCTGCCCGGGTAGCTCATGGTCCGCGCCCTCGTCTGCCGGGAATCCATTGTAGAGGCTGTCGAACCCTGGTGCAGCCGGTGCTGGTCAAGCTGGAGACGGCGTTATAACAAATATTATTTCCCGACGCAGAAGCTGGAGAAGATCCTCCCCAGCAGGTCCTCCGTGGTCACCACGCCGGTGATCTCGCCGAGGGCCTGCTGGGCCTGGCGCAGGTCCTCGGCGACCAGTTCGGGCTCGTGGCTGGCAAGCGCGCGGGCCGCGTCGTGCAGCGAGCGGTTCACCCGCTCCAGTGCCTCGAGATGTCGGCGGCGTGCGCTGAAGCCGCTCTGCTCCGGGCCCCGGTATCCCATGCACTGTTTGAGATGCTCCCGGAGTTCCGGCAGCCCGGCCCCGGTCAGCACCGACACCCGCAGGGCGGGCGGTTCGCTGCCCGGCACCGGCCCGGCTGCCGTGCCCCCCAAGTCGACCTTGTTGCGCACCAGCGTGACCTCGCAGTGCTCCGGCAGCGCCCGGAGCAGCCCGGCGGGCGCCGCGTCGGCCGAGCTGTCCTCCACCATCAGCAGCACCCGGTCCGCCGTCTCGATTTCGCCGCGGGCCCGACGGATCCCCTCCGCCTCGACGGCATCCGGGCTGTCCCGCAGCCCGGCGGTGTCGACGATGTGCAGCGGGAGTCCGTCGAGCTGGATGTGCTCGCGCAGCACGTCGCGGGTGGTGCCGGGAACCTCGCTGACGATGGCGGCGTCGTGGCCGGCCAGGTAGTTGAGCAGGCTCGACTTGCCGACGTTCGGTGGACCGGCCAGTACCACGCGCATGCCCTCCTGCATCAGGCGGCCCTGGCGCGCCTGGTCCCGGAGCTCGCCGGCGTGGCCGAGCAGCTCCTCGATGCGGGCCCTGATGCGGCCGCCGTCCAGCAGATCCAGCTCCTCGTCCGGGAAGTCCATCGCGGCTTCGATGAACGCCCGGAGCTCGGTCAGGGCGTCCGCGAGGTCGGCGACCCGGCGCGAGAGCGCGCCCTCCAGCGACCGCAGCGCCGCCCGCGCCGCTTCGCGTGAGCCGCTGGCAACGAGATCCGCCACCGCTTCGGCCTGGGCGAGGTCGAGCTTGCCGTTGAGAAAGGCCCGCTGGGTGAACTCGCCGGCCCGGGCCGGGCGCGCGCCCAGGGCGAGGCAGCGTTCCAGGACCGCATCCAGCACTACCGGCCCCCCGTGACCGTGCAGCTCCAGCACGTCCTCGCCGGTAAAGGAGCGCGGGCCCGGGAAGTACAGCGCGAGGCCGTCGTCGAGAGCTTCGCCCGCCGCGCCCAGGAACCGGCGGTGCCACGCGAGCCTCGGGCGCGGGAGTCCGCCCAGGAGGGCCCCGGCGATCCCGACGACGGCCGGACCGGAAACGCGGACGATGCCCAAGCCGCCGACACCCGGAGGGGTCGCGATGGCCGCAATGGTATCCGGGTCAGCGGGCACGGCATCCCCCGAGAAGGACCTGCCAGGGGACGTCAGGCCTTCTTCTTGCGTCGGTGACGGTCGCTGCCGTCCTCCATCCGCTTCATGATGAACCATTGCTGGGCAATGCTCAGCACGTTGTTGGTCAACCAGTAGAGCACCAGTCCCGACGGGAAGAAAGCGAAGAAGATGGACAGCCCGATGGGCATGAACATCATGATCTTCTGCTGCGTCGGATCCATGGTCATAGCCGAAGCGCTGAGCTTCTGCTGGAAGAACATGCTGATGCCGAACAGGATCGGCAGCACGTAGTACGGATCCGGGCTGGTCAGGTCCTGGATCCAGAACATGAACGGAGCGTGGCGCAGCTCCACGCTCTGCAGCAGCACCCAGTACAGCGCCAGGAATACCGGCAGCTGGACGATCAGCGGCAGGCAGCCCCCCAACGGGTTGAATTTCTCCTGCCGGTAGAGCTGCATCATTTCCTGGTTCAGCTTCTGCTTGTCGTCGCCGTACCGCTCCCGCAGGGCCTTGATGCGCGGGGCGAACTTGCGCATCTTGGCCATCGAGCGGTACTGGGCTTCCGACAACTTGTAGAACGCCGCTTTGATCAGCACCGTCAGGCCGATGATGGCCCAGCCCCAGTTCCCGAGCAGCATGTGCAGCTTCGACAGCAGCCAGAACAGCGGCTTGGCAATGACCGTCAACATGCCGTAATCGACGGTCAGGTCCAGCCCCTTGGCGATCGAAGCCAGGCGGTTCTGGAGCTGGGGGCCGACGTACAGGCGGCTGTCGAGGGTCGTATCCTGGCCGGGGCCAACCTCGTGCGAAGGGGCAACGAAGCCCATCACGTATCGATCGTCGCCGATCTGCTTGCCGTACAGGAAGTCCTCCGCACCCGAGGGCGGAATGGCGGCGCCCACGAAGTACTGCTGGACCATCGCGACCCAGCCGCCGTGCGTACTCTGCTTGACCGGGCTGCCCTTGAGATCGCCGTAGGACACCTTCTCGTACTTGCCGGTGTAGTACGCGCCGCCCTTGAAGGTATGCTCGTGAAACATGCCGGTGAGGCCGTGGTGGGCCGCAACGTGGCGACGCTCAAGCTGGCTGTACTGGCGCACGGTCAGTGGCTTGCCGGTGGCGTTGTGGATCTGGTACTTCACCCCGATGGTGTACTTGCCCCGCTGCAAGGTATAGACCTTGGTGACGCTGATGCCGTCCTTGCGCCAGTGCAGGGGCACGGTGACGGTGTCGCTACCCTTGGCGAGCCGGTAATGCGTGCGCGCCACCCGGTAGCTGCTGTGGTGATTGGGGACCTCGGCGCCCGAGGGCGACAGCAGACCGTTCTGGGCGACATAGAGACCGGAGGGGTCGGCCGTCAGGAGCCGGAACGGCACGTTGGGGTTGTTCGACGACTCCGAATACTTGCTCAGGCTGGCGTCCCGGATGCCCCCGCCGAGGGTGGAGATCACCACGTGGAGGACGTCGGTGTCGACGTGAACCAGAGTGCCCTGCTGCGCGGACTGCCGGGTCGGGCTAGTCGCCGCGCCGGCGCTGCCCGAGCTTTTCTTCGCACTGCTCTGCGGGGCGCTCGGCAAGCCGCTTTGCGCTTGGCTGGACTGCGCGGATTCCTTGCCGGTTTTCTTCGCGGCTGCCGCCGACGCCCGGCTCGCGCCGGTGCCCTGGCCCTGCTGCTGTGTCGCGGCCGGCGGCTTCGGGGGCGGCGCCGTCTGGCCATAGTCGTGCTGCCACGACTGCCACAGAAGGAAGCCGACGAACGCCAGGGCGGCCAGCAGGAAATACCGCAGGTTATCCATGGGTGGAGCTCTTGGGGGATTCGGGAACGGGATCGTACCCGCCCGGAAATCCGGGATGACAGCGTGCCACGCGGCAGATGGCCAGCCAGCCGCCCCGCAGAGTGCCGTGCCGCCGGAGCGCCTCGAGCGTGTATTGCGAGCAGCTGGGATAGTAGCGGCAGTGTGGCCCGAGCAGGGGGCTCACCACGAGCCGATAGGCCTTAACCAGAACAATCAGCAGGAACCGCATCGTTGCGTCAGCCTTTCCCAGTGCCGCTCGAGACTTGCCCGCAGGCGTGCCGCGTCCGCCGCCGCGGCTGCCGGGCGCGCCATGACTACCAGGTCGACGGCCGGCAGCTGCTCGCGGTGCCGGCGGAAGCTTTCCCGGATGATCCGCTTGAGACGGTTGCGCTGGACCGAATTCCCCGCCCGCCGGACGGAAATCGCGAGCCCGAGGCGGGCGGCGCCGGCGTCGTTGCTCCGCGCCAGCACCGTAAAGCAGGAGTCCGCGGAGCGTTCAGCCTGCTGGAACACCCGCCGGAACTCGGCCTGGTGCAGAAGCCGCGCGGTGCGGGGAAAGCGGGCGCGAGACATGGGCCGCCGGGCGGCCCTAGACGGTGAGACGGTGACGACCCTTGGCCCGCCGTGCCTTGAGAACCTGCCTTCCGCGCCGCGTCGCCATCCGCGCGCGGAACCCGTGGGTTCGCTTGCGCTTGATGTTGCTGGGCTGAAACGTTCTCTTCATAGTGCCTACCGGTACCTGATTCTGCTGCGGGGAGCTGGCTTCCATCGCCCGGGAAACCGGCGAGGGAAGCGCGTGAGGGTACTTGGTGCCGACCGGCGGTGTCAACCGCAGGGTGGCTGCCGGGAGGCTGTGGATAAGCGGGTGCCACGGGTATAGACTGCTCTGTGCGGCCGGCGAAAAGTGCGGGGTAAGCACTGGCCGCTCCGGCTCCGTCAGATGCACTGCAGCCCACGTCCGCTCGAGGGGAAGGTGAACGTTTCCTTGTGGAACCAATGTATCCGTTACCTCGAAGGCCAGGTGCCGGAGCAGCAGCTCAACACCTGGATCCGTCCCCTGCAGGCGGTCGAGGAAGACGGCAACCTTCACATCTTTGCCCCCAACCGGTTCGTGCTCGACTGGGTGCACGAGAACTTCCTGTCGCTGATCCGGGATGTTGTCGCCGACCTGAACGGGGACGGGCAGGCGCAGGTGACGCTGGAGGTAGGCGCTGCCGCAGGTGGGCCCCGGGAGCGCCGGGCGGGCGAGCACGGGCACGCTGGACGCGAGGCGTGGCCGACGGGGGGGCGCCGGGAACCGGCGAGGGGCAACCGGCTCAACCGGAACTTTACCTTCGAGACTTTCGTCGAGGGCAAGTCGAACCAGCTGGCGGTCGCCGCAGCCCGGCAGGTGGCGGAGAACCCGGGTGAGGCCTATAACCCGCTGTTCCTCTACGGCGGTGTCGGGCTGGGCAAGACCCATCTGATGCACGCGGTCGGCAATCGCCTGCGTAACCTGAACCGGGAGGCGAGGGTCGTCTACCTGCATTCCGAGAGCTTCGTCGCCGATATGGTGAAGGCGCTCCAGCACAACCGGATCAACGAGTTCAAGGCGTTCTACCGCGCCGTTGACGCGTTGCTGATCGACGATATCCAGTTCTTCGCCGGCAAGGAGCGCTCGCAGGAAGAATTCTTCCACACGTTCAATTCCCTGCTCGAGGGCCAGCAGCAGGTGATTCTAAGCTGCGACCGCTATCCGAAGGAGGTGAACGGGCTGGAAGAGCGTCTCAAGTCCCGCTTCGGTTGGGGCCTGACCGTTTCGATCGAGCCGCCGGAGCTCGAGACACGCGTGGCCATCCTGATGAAAAAGGCGGAGCAGAGCCGGGTCTGCCTGCCGGACGAGGTCGCGTTCTTCGTCGCCAAACGCATCCGCTCCAACGTCCGTGAACTCGAGGGCGCCCTACGCCGCGTCGTCGCGAACGCACATTTCACCGGGCAGCCGATCACGCTGGACTTCGCGAAGGACGCGCTCAAGGACCTGCTGGCGCTGCAGGAGAAACTGGTCACCATCGAGAACATCCAGAGAACGGTGGCGGAGTACTACAAGATGCGCAGCTCCGACCTCCTGTCGACGAAGCGCAGCCGCTCCATCGCGCGTCCCAGGCAGATCGCGATGGCGCTGGCGAAGGAGCTCACGAGCCACAGTCTGCCGGAAATCGGCGAACAGTTCGGGGGCCGGGACCACACCACGGTCCTGCACGCGTGCCGCCGCGTGAAGGCCCTGTGTGAAAGCGACGCCAGATGCGAGGAAGACTACGCCAACCTGTTGCGGACGCTGACGAGCTGATGGCCAACCTGGGGATCGGATGTGGATAACCGTTGCGCAAGATGTGAACGCGACGGCAGCGACGCAGCGCAACGGAATCGGTCCAACAGTTTTCCACCGACCGCCCACAGGAGGTAAACCGGCCTTGGCGGGCGCAAGTCTCTGGGTGGGAAGGCATTAACGCAACAGTCCCCGGGCTGACGACGGGCTAATAATAATAGAGTAAAGAACAGGAACTTCATTTTGACTGGTGGACGGGCGATTAACCAGGACGGGCTGGCAGAGCGATGAAATTCGAGATCGAACGCGAAGAATTGCTGAAGCCACTGCAAGCAATCGTCGGGGTGGTCGAGAAGCGGCAGACGATGCCGGTGCTATCGAACGTGCTCCTGGCGGTGCGGGACGACGGGCTGTCGGTAACGGCCACCGACCTCGAGGTGGAGCTGGTCGCACGGGCCGGGCTGGAAAATGCGCACCCGGGCGCCGTAACGGTGCCGGGACGGAAGCTCGTGGACATCGTCCGGACGCTGCCGGAAGGCGCAACCGTGGCGATGGAGCTGGAGGGGGACAAGGTGACGATCCGGTCCGGGCGGAGCCGGTTCACCCTGAGCACGTTGCCGGCGGCCGAGTTTCCCGTGGTGGAAGAGATTCACGGACTGTTGGAGCTTCAGGTGGGCCAGGCCGGGCTGAAGCGTCTTTGTGGCCAGACTGCGTTCGCCATGGCGCACCAGGACGTGAGGTATTACCTGAACGGCCTGCTGATGGAATTTCGGTCGGACATGCTCCGCGCGGTCGGCACGGACGGGCACAGGTTGGCGCTGTGTGACGTGGAGGCGGCGACGGGTGAATCGGAGCTGCGCCAGGTTATCGTGCCGCGCAAGGGGGTGGTCGAGCTGCAGCGGCTGCTGGGGGAAGATGACGAGCCGGCGCACCTGGAGGTGAGCACGAACCATGTGCGGGTGACTCTGGGGGACCTGCGCTTCACCTCGAAGCTGATCGACGGGCGCTTCCCTGACTACGAGCGGGTGATTCCCCGGGACGGGGACAAGTACGTGGAGGTTGACCGGCAGTTGTTGCGGCAGGCGCTGGCGCGTGCGGCAATCCTCTCGAACGATAAGTATCGGGGAATCCGTTTGCAGCTGGCTGCCGGGCGGCTGGCGATTCAGGCGCATAACCCGGAGCAGGAGTCCGCGGAAGAGGAGTTGGAGGTGGGGTATGAGGGCGATGGTGTGGAAGTGGGCTTTAACGTGAATTACCTGCTGGATCCGCTTGCGGCGCTGGAGGGTGAGTCGGTGGAGCTGATCCTGAAGGATGCGAACAGCAGCTGTTTGATCCAGGCGCCGGGCAACCCGAGCAGCCGACATGTTGTGATGCCAATGCGACTCTGAGCGACAGGATGGGGCTGCGGAGTCTGGGTGCTCGCGATTTTCGGTGCTTTGCAGAGGTGAACCTGGAGTTCGCGGACTCGGTCAACGTGGTGGTGGGCGACAACGCCTCGGGGAAGACGAGTCTCCTCGAGGCGATTTATTTTCTGGGGCGGGGAAGATCGTTCCGGGAATCCCGGCGGCGGGCGCTGATCCGATACGGGTGCCGGGAGCTGATAGTGTTCGGGCGGGTGGGTAGGGGGGACGGAGCGAGCGTGCGGTTGGGGCTGCGCTTGGAGGAAGGGGCGATGCAGGGACGGGTGGCGGGAAGGAAGGCCGGGGGAATCGGCGAGCTCGCTGCGTGGTTGCCGGTACAGGTTATCGATCCGCATGTGCACCGGCTTCTCGAGGGGGGGCCCGGCGAACGCCGGCGTTACATGGACTGGGGTGTGTTCCACGTGGAACATGGCTACCTGGAGGCCTGGCGGAGGTACGCCCGGGCGTTGCGGCAGCGCAACGTGGTCCTTCGCCGGGGGGGCGCGCAGGCGGGGCGCCTGGCCAGGGCCTGGAACGGGGAGTTGGGGGCCTCCGGCGGGGATCTCGACCGCGCCCGGGGCCGGTTCGTCGCGCGCGTCGGTCCCCACGTGCAGGAGATCGTGAACCGCGTGCTGGGGCGGGACTGCCGGGTAGAGCTGCGGTACCGCCGGGGTTGGTCGGAAGGGGTCACGCTCGAGCGGGCGTTGGAGCGGCAGCTGGCGGGCGACGTGGAGCGGGGCCATACCGGGGCGGGGCCACATCGTGCGGAGCTCGACATTCGGATGGAGGGGCGGCCGGCCCGGGAGTGGGTCTCCCGGGGGCAGGGGAAGGTGGTATCGGGTGCGCTGGTGTTGGCCGAGATGCTCGCTGCCGAAGCCGCGGGCAGGGGGAACGGGGTACTGCTGGTGGACGATGCCGGCGCAGAGCTTGGGCCAGCCTACCGGGACCGGTTTTGGGCGGTACTGGAAGAGTTGCCGGCGCAGAAATTCATTACCGGCGTGTCGCGCGCGGAGCTGCCGTGGCGCGGAAAGCGGCTTCCGGGACGGATGTTCCACGTGGAACACGGCCAGGTCCGGGAAGTGGTAGAATAGTTCTTTTTCCAGACCCGAAGAGCCCCTATGAGCGCCACCAATTCCTACGACTCCTCCAGCATCCGTGTACTCAAGGGACTCGAGGCCGTTCGCAAGCGCCCGGGCATGTACATCGGTGACACCGATGATGGCACCGGGCTGCATCACATGGTCTTCGAGGTCGTAGACAACTCCATCGACGAGGCTCTGGCCGGCTTCTGTACCGCCGTCCAGGTCATCCTGCACGAGGACAATTCCGTTACGGTGATCGACGACGGGCGGGGAATCCCGGTGGATATGCACAAGGAAGAGGGCAGGTCCGCCGCCGAGGTGATCATGACCATGCTGCATGCCGGCGGCAAGTTCGACGCCAACTCGTACAAGGTGTCCGGGGGCTTGCACGGCGTCGGGGTCTCCGTCGTCAACGCGTTGTCCGAGTACCTCGAGCTCACCATCTGTCGCGACGGAAGCGTGTTTCGCCAGACCTACGCCGATGGCGAGCCCACGCAGCCTCTCGAGGCGGTCGGCCAGACCGATCGCACGGGCACCACGCTGCGCTTCCGCCCCAGCCCTCGGGTCTTCAGCGACATCCACTTCCACTTCGACCTGCTGGCGAAACGCCTGCGCGAGCTGTCCTTCCTGAATTCCGGCGTCCGAATTGTCCTGACGGACGAGCGCGACCAGCGCGAGCAGGTCTTCGAGTACAAGGGCGGCATCCGGGCTTTCGTGCAGCTGCTGAACCAGAAGAAGACCCCGCTGCACCATACAGTCTTCTATTTTAATACCGAGCGCGAAGGTATCACCGTTGAAGCCGCGATGCAGTGGAACGACTCGTACCAGGAGAGCGTGTTCTGTTTCACCAACAACATCCCCCAGCGCGACGGCGGCACCCACATGGCCGGTTTCCGCTCGGCGCTCACCCGGACCCTGAAGAACTACATCGAGGAAAGCGGTCTCACCCGGCGCGAAAAGGTCAACATCAGCGGCGACGATGCCCGCGAGGGCCTTACGGCGGTCATCTCGGTCAAGGCGCCCGACCCGAAGTTCTCCTCCCAGACCAAGGACAAGCTGGTCTCCTCGGAGGTCAAGGGCGTGGTCGAGTCCACCATGGCCGAAGCACTGTATGCGTACCTCCTGGAAAACCCGGCCGACGCGCGCGTGATCGCGAGCAAGATGCTTGAGGCAGCGCGGGCGCGCGAGGCCGCGCGCAAGGCACGGGAGATGACGCGGCGCAAGGGGGCGCTCGATGTCGCCGGCCTGCCCGGTAAGCTCGCGGACTGCCAGGAGAAGGATCCAGCCCTTTCCGAATTATTCATCGTCGAGGGCGACTCCGCCGGGGGCTCCGCGAAGCAGGCCCGGGATCGCCGTACCCAGGCAGTGCTCCCGCTCAAGGGCAAGATCCTTAATGTGGAGAAGGCGCGTTTCGACAAGATGCTCTCCTCGGTGGAAGTCGCAACCCTGATCACCGCGCTTGGCTGCGGCGTGGGCCGCGAGGACTTCGACCCGGACAAGCTCCGCTACCACCGCATCATCATCATGACCGACGCGGACGTCGACGGCTCCCATATCCGCACCCTGCTGCTGACCTTCTTGTACCGCCAGATGTATGCGCTGGTCGAGCGCGGCCATGTCTACATTGCCCAGCCGCCGCTGTACAAGCTGAAGAAGGGCAAGCAGGAGCAGTACGTCAAGGACGATGCCGAGCTCACTGCCTACTTACTGCAGGCGGCGCTCGAGGCCGCGGAGCTGCACGTGTCCGCCGACGCGCCCCCGGTCCGGGGCGACGCGCTGGAGGGCATCGCCCGCCGCTACGAGCAGGTGATGGCGACCGTCACCCGCCTGGACCGGCGCTACGACGAGAACATTCTGGAGCAGATGATCTACATGCCGGCGGTAACCGCGGACCTGATGTCCGACCCCGGGCAGCTCGAGCGCTGGACCCACGATCTGCTCGCACGACTGAACGCGGAGCGCGGCCACCGGATACGCTACGGCTTAGTCAGCGCCGGCCGGGACGGCCTCGTCATGGAGCGTATCCGCCACGGTATCGCCAAGCACATCCGTTTCCCCCGGGAGATGTTCGAGTCCGCGGAGTATCGCTCCATGATCGAGTTAGGGGAGCGGCTCGACGGCCTGATCGGGGAAGGCGCCTACGTCCAGCGGGGCAACAGCACCCGGCCGGTGGACTCCTTCAAGGAGGCGCTGGAGTGGCTCATGGAGGAAGCCAAGAAGGGTCGGAGCATCCAGCGCTACAAGGGGCTCGGCGAGATGAACCCGGAGCAGCTCTGGGAGACCACCATGAACCCGGAGACCCGCCGCCTGCTTCAGGTCAGCGTGGAAGACGTGGTCGCGGCCGACGACATGTTCACCACGCTGATGGGCGACCAGGTCGAACCGCGGCGCGAGTTCATCGAGCGCAATGCGCTGCTGGTGACTAACCTCGACATCTGAGGCGTCCGAGGCTGGCCGCGGAGACCGTGCCGCCCAGGGCCCCGCGCCTGTCCAATCGATAATTCCAGTTCGGTCAGGTCGTTACGGGCCAACTGCCGTCCCGGACAGGTGCTTTCCCGGGCCCGTGTGCCGGGATCGGCGTCAGCGCGGCGCGCGCCGGGATCCAGCTGAACGTCCCACCCGCGCTTTCCCCCGACGCGCGCCGCACGGCCTCGGCCGCGCTGCCAGCGCCTCGGTATTCGTGTCGATCCACTGCTTGGCACGAGCGTTGATCTCCCGCGGCTTGAGCCCGGCGGTATCGATCGCCGGCCCGATACGCACGCGAACGATACCTGGCTTGATCAGGATGCGGCCGCGCAGCCAGTGCTCGCCGGCGTTGTGCGCGACCGGCACCACGGGGGCTTCGGTCTCCGCGGCGAGCATCGCGCCACCGGCCCCGAACGAACGGGTCCGGCCCGGGGGTACCCGGGTACCCTCAGGAAAGACCACCACCCAGATTCCCTGCCGGAGCCGTGTGCGTCCCTGGCGTACCACCTCCCGTAGCGCGCGCTTTCCGGAGCTCCGATCGATCGCGATCGGAGCTGCCGAACGCAGGCCCCAGCCGAACACGGGGATTCGCAGCAACTCCCGCTTGAGTACCCAGGTCTGCGGCGGCATCACCTTCTGGGTGAGCAGGGTCTCGAGCATCGACTGGTGCTTGCAGAACACGATCGCCGGTCCCGCAGGCAGATTCCCGGTACCTTCGTACTCTACCCGGACGCGGCACAGCCAACGCAGGCAGAAGCGCTGCACCGCAATCCAACTGTATATCAGCGGGTAGCGCATGCCATAGGGCAGGGGAAGAGCCAGCACCAGGAGGACCACCCAGACCGGGATCGTAACCGCCGCCTGCGCGTAATAAACGAGTGACCCCGCCAGCGCTTTCGGGCTTGCCCTTTCGCCCGGCGTCATGGGCGTGACTCGGCGGCCCTGCCAGCCTCGGCCAGCGCGAGGGAAAGCTCATTCAAATCCCGGTAGACGGGCACGTCCGGCCGCTCGTCCAGTGCGGCCAGGGTGGCTTCCCCCCGGCCCGTGCGCACCAGCACCGGGCGGGCCCCGGCGCTGATCGCAGCTTCCAGGTCTCCCAGCTGGTCGCCGACCACCAGCACCTCCTCCAGCTCCGTCTGGAAGCGCCGGCCGATGTCCTCGAGCAGTCCGGGCCGCGGCTTGCGGCAGTGACAGTCGTCCTCGGGCAGATGGGGACAGAAGAACAGACCGTCGACGCTGCCACCGAGGGCGGCGAGCTCCCGCTGCATCCGGCGATGGATGGCAAACAGCACGTCGGGCGTGATCAGCCCGCGGCCGATCGCGGGCTGATCGCTCGCAATCACCAGCCGGTGGCCGGTCTGCGCCAGGCGGACCATCGCCTCGAGGCTGCCCGGGATCGGGACCCAGGCCTCGGCGGACGCCAGGTAATCCTCGACCTCCTCGTTCACCACCCCGTCCCGGTCGAGAACGATCAGGCTCATGCCGCCACCCCGGGCTGCAGGCGCGAGATGTCCGCGATCTCCAGGAACCGTGCCTGTATTGATTGCAGCAGGGCCAGGCGATTCCTTCGCAGCTGCGCGTCGCCGGTCATCACCATGACCCGGTCGAAGAACTCGTCGACAGCCTCCCGCAACTCCGCCAGCGTGGCCAGCGCACCGGTGTAGTCGCCGCTCCCGACCAGCCTGGACAGCCGCTCCCGGCGCACTTCCAAAGCCCGGTCCAGGGCGCGCTCTTCCGGCGTTTCCAGCGCGCCGCGGTCCACCGCGTTGTCGAGGTCCTCGGGATCGGCCTTGCGCAGGATATTGCCGATGCGCTTGTTGGCGGCCGCCAGCGCCTCGGCCTCGGGCAACTCCAGGAAAGCCTCGACCGCGCGCAGCCGGCGCTGGAAATCCGGCGGCGACACCGGCCGGCGGGCCAGCACGGCGTCGAACACATCCGCCCGGATGCCCTGCTCCTGGGCGTGCGCCCGCAGCCGCTCGAACATGAAATCGTAAAGCTCGTCGGGCAGCCCGGCATCGCTCTCCATCGGCTGCAGCCGGCATGCTTCTACCAGCAGCTCCGGCAGGGACAGCGCGAGCTCCGCCTCGGTCAGGATCCGCATCACGCCGAGCGCCGAGCGCCGCAGCGCAAACGGGTCCTTGTCGCCGCTCGGGCGCTGTCCAACGGAAAAGATACCGGCCAGCGTATCGAGCCGGTCCGCAAGCGCCAGGGTCTGCGCCACCCCGCCCTCGGGGATAACGTCCGTGGCGTACGCCGGCTGGTACTGTTGGCGAATGGCTGCGACCACGGGCTCCGCCTCGCCGGCCATCCGGGCGTAGTAGCCGCCCATGATCCCCTGCAGCTCCGGGAATTCCCCCACCATCTCGCTCAGCAGGTCCGCCTTGGCCAGCCGCGCCGCGCGCTCGGCCTGCCGGGCGTCGGCCCCCGCGCGTCCGGCCACAAAGCGGGCCAGCTCCGCCACCCGGGCGCTCTTGTCGGCCAGTGAGCCCAGGTGTTCCTGGAATACAACACTGGCCAGGCCCTCGGCCATTTGCTCGGGCGAGCGCGCCAGGTCCTGCCGCCAGAAAAATTCGGCATCGGCCAGTCGCGGTCGCACGACCCGCTCGTTGCCGCGGCGTACCTCTTCCGGGTCCCGGCTTGCAAGGTTGCTGATGGCCACGAAAGCCGGCGCCAGCCGCTCCCCGTGCCACAGCGGGAAGTAGCGCTGGTGCCCTTCCATGGTCGCGATCAGTACCTCGGGCGGAAGCGCCAGGAAGCGCTCGTCGAAGTTGCCCACAACCGGGCACGGCCACTCCACCAGAGCCGTCACCTCGTCGAGGAGCTCCCCCTCGATGCGCGGCCGCGCACCCACGCCCGCCGCTGCCCGCCGGACCTGCTCCTCGACTATCGCCCGGCGCTCCTCGCGATCGGCGACCACGTGACCGGGATCCCGGAGCAACGCCTCGTACCGGTCCGGCCGGTCCAGCCGGATCGGGTCCGGGTGATGGAAGCGGTGTCCGCGCGAGAATCGGTCAGACGCCTGACCGAAGAATCGGGCCGGGACCACCTCGTCCCCCAGCAACAGCACCACCCATCGCACCGGGCGCACGAACTCCGCGTCGCCCCGCCCCCAGCGCATGCGCCTTGGCACGGGAAGGGCCCCCAGCGCCTGGTCGATCAGCTGCGGCAGAAGCGCAGAGGCCGGGCGTCCGGGCCGGGTGTACCGGTGAAACAGGTACCGCCCCTGGGCCGTATCCCGGGTCTCGAGCTCTTCCACCGCCACGCCGCAGGAGCGCGCGAAGCCGTCAGCGGCCCGGGTCGGCCGGCCTCCGGCGTCGAACGCCCGGTCCGCGGGCGGTCCCCGCTTTTCCACCTCGCGCGGTGGCTGCATGGTCTGGAGCGCACGGATGCGCACGGCCAGGCGCCGTGGGGTCGCGAAGCTACGTGCCTCACCGTGACCCAGCTCGTGCACCGCCAGGCGGGCTACCAGCTCCCGGGCGAACGCCTTCTCGAGGTCCGCCAGCGCCCGCGGGGGCAGCTCTTCGGTGCCGATCTCGACCAGCAGGTCCGCGCGCTCAGTCACCGGAGCCCTCCCGCGCCAGCAAAGGGAAGCCCAGGTCCTCGCGCGCGCCGTAATACTCCCGGGCTACACGCCGGGCAAGGTCCCGGACCCGCAGGATGTATCGCTGGCGCTCCGTGACGGAGATGGCGCTGCGCGCGTCCAGCAAATTGAAGGTGTGCGAGGCCTTCAGCACCATCTCGTACGCCGGCAGCGGCAGGTTCCGTTCCACCAGTCGCCCGCACTCGCGCTCGCAGCGGTCGAACCAGTCCCGCAGGGACGGTACGTCGGCATACTCGAAGTTGTAACGAGACATTTCCACCTCGTTTTGGTGGAACACGTCGCCGTAGCTGACCCGGCCCTGCGGTCCATCGGCCCAGGTGAGATCGAAGACGCTGTCGACGCCCTGGAGGTAAAGCGCAATGCGCTCGAGCCCGTAGGTGATCTCCCCGGTCACCGGGCGGCAGTCGAGCCCCCCTACTTGCTGGAAGTAGGTGAACTGGGTGATCTCCATGCCGTTGAGCCAGATCTCCCAGCCAAGCCCCCAGGCGCCGAGGGTCGGGGATTCCCAGTTGTCCTCGACGAACCGGATATCGTGTACCAGGGGATCGATTCCCAGTGCCACCAGGGAACCGAGATAAAGCTCCTGCAGGTCACCCGGCGAGGGCTTGATCACGACCTGGAACTGGTAGTAATGCTGGAGCCGGTTGGGATTCTCGCCGTAGCGCCCGTCGGCAGGGCGGCGGGATGGCTGCACATACGCGGCGCGCCAGGGCTCGGGACCGATGGAACGAAGGAACGTCGCCGGGTGGAAGGTGCCGGCGCCCACCTCCATGTCCTGGGGCTGCACCAGCACGCAACCCTGTCGCCCCCAGTACTGCTGGAGCAGCAGAATCAGCTGCTGGAAGCTGGTTGGCAGCTCGCCGCTCATGGTCCGTTACCTGGTCAAGTTTCGGCAATGCCGCGTCTCGGGCCGCGGCCGGCGCCCCCGGCGCGACAAGCGCGCAGTATAGCGGCTGGGCCGTCGCTCGTGCACGCGGGCGCAACGCGGATGCTAAGCTGCGCGCTCAGCATTCGGAGACGGGATCAGCGTGGCAGCAGCGACCGGCAACCAGGAATCCGCCCGCACCGGGCGTTACCGTGACACCCGCCGGGTCACGCTGGTGGGTGCGGCATGCAACGTGGTCCTGGCGGCCGGCAAGCTCGCGGTGGGCTTGGTCGCGCACTCCCAGGCCCTGGTGGCCGACGGCATCCATTCGTTCTCGGACCTGCTCAGCGATGGGCTGGTGGTATTCGCCGCAAGGCACGCCGACCGTGCCGCCGACCAGGACCACCCATACGGCCACGCGCGTTTCGAGACCATCGCCACGGTCGCGCTGGGGGTGTTCCTGGTCGCGGTCGGCATCGGCATTGCGGTGGATGCGGTCGACAGGCTGTTCCATCCCGGCGAGCTGGCGCGCCCCGGCTACGCCGCGCTGGTGGTCGCCGGCCTGTCGGTGGTGGCCAAGGAGTGGCTCTACCACTATACGGCGCGGGTGGCGCGGCGGCTGCGTTCGGTGATGCTCAAGGCAAACGCGTGGCATCATCGCAGCGACGCGATCTCCTCGCTCGTGGTGATCGTCGGCATTGCCGGCACCATCGCCGGCCTGCCGTACCTGGACTCGGTGGCGGCGATCGTGGTGGCCTATATGATCGCCAAGATCGGGTGGGATCTCGGCTGGAACAGCACCCGCGAGCTCGTGGACACGGCCCTCGACCAGGAGCGGGTGCGGGAGATCCGCGACGAGATCCGGCTGGTCAGGGGCGTTCGCAGTGTGCACGACCTGCGCACCCGGCGCATGGGCTCCGACGCGCTGGTGGACGTGCACGTCCAGGTGGATCCGCGGCTGAGCGTCTCCGAGGGTCACCTGATCAGCGAGCTGGTGCACCAGCGGCTGGTGAAGCGGGTGCCCGAGGTGACGGACGTGCTGGTGCACATCGATCCGGAAGACGATGAGACCTGGCATCCCGGCGTCCACCTGCCGCTGCGGGCCGAGCTCATGGACGACATGCAGGGCCGCTGGCGGGACATCCCGGGCGCGGAGCGCATCGAGGAAGTTACGTTGCACTACCTCGACGGACGAATCCGAATGGAACTCGTGCTGCCGCTGGACATCCTGTCCGACATCGGCCAGGCGCGGGAGCTCGCGCGACGCATCCGGGCCGCCGCCCTGGCACACCCGGACGTCGCTGGCGTCGATGTGCGCTACCATTAGCGTCGGCGGCGGGCAACCGGGTCCCAACCAGCGCCCGCACCAAAACAGGGCGCGGCACGCAAATAGTGCGCTGTTTTTGTGCAAGACCAGCCGAGGCTCCCGCGGAGCCTGGGCGGCGGCCCGATCCCGGTGCATGGCACGAATCGTGCTTAAACCGACTCCATGGATGCCGGCGCGGACCGGCCCGATTGGAACCGAACCATCCCCCGACCGGAGGAATGAATGATGTCGGCTGACGACGTAATAAAGAGCCTGACGGACGACAACGTCAAGTTCGTCGACCTGCGCTTTACCGATACCAAGGGCAAGGAGCAGCACGTCAGCGTGCCCGCCCACGATGTTGACGAGGATTTCTTCGAGTCGGGCAAGATGTTTGACGGCTCCTCGATCGCGGGCTGGAAGGGGATCAACGAGTCCGACATGATCCTGATGCCGGATTCGGAGAGCGCGGTGATCGACCCCTTCTCGGAGGAGATCACGCTCAACATGCGCTGCGACGTGATCGAGCCGAACACCATGCAGGGCTATGACCGTTGCCCGCGCTCGCTGGCCAAGCGTGCGGAGGCCTACCTCGCCTCGACCGGCATCGGTGACACGGCCTACTTCGGGCCGGAGCCGGAATTCTTCGTGTTCGACGACGTGCGCTGGGGCGCCGACATCAGCGGTGCCTTCTACAAGGTCGATTCGGAGGAGTCCCACTGGAATTCCGAGCGTGTCTACCCCGACGGGAACGTGGGGCACCGGCCCGGCATCAAGGGCGGATATTTCCCGGTGCCGCCGGTGGACTCGCTGCACGACATCCGTTCGGCGATGTGCCTGGCGCTGGAGGAGATGGGCCTGAAGACCGAGGTGCATCACCACGAGGTGGCCACCGCCGGCCAGTGCGAGATCGGGGTCGCCTTCAACACGCTGGTCAGGAAGGCCGACGAGGTCCAGATCCTCAAGTACGTGGTGATGAACGTCGCGCACGGCTACGGCAAGACCGCGACCTTCATGCCCAAGCCGCTGGTGGGCGACAACGGCAACGGCATGCACACCCACTGCTCGGTATCCAAGGAGGGCCAGAACCTGTTCGCGGGCGACCGCTACGGGGGGCTGTCCGATACCGCGCTGCACTTCATCGGGGGCGTGATCAGGCACGCGCACGCCGTGAACGCTTTCACCAACGCCAGCACCAACAGCTACAAGCGCCTGGTGCCGGGCTTCGAGGCCCCGGTAATGCTGGCCTACTCGGCGCGCAACCGCTCCGCCTCGATCCGCATTCCGTGGGTCAACAGCCCCAAGGCGCGGCGGATTGAGATCCGCTTCCCGGATGCCACCGCCAACCCCTACCTGGCGTTTTCGGCCATGCTGATGGCCGGTCTCGACGGCGTCCAGAACAAGATCAACCCGGGCGAGGCGATGGACAAGGACCTGTACGACCTGCCGCCAGAGGAGGAGAAGAAGATCCCGCAGGTAGCCTACTCGTTTGAGCAGGCGCTCAACGCGCTCGACGCTGACCGGGATTTCCTCAAGGCGGGCGGAGTGTTCACCGACGACGTGATCGACGCCTATATCGCGCTCAAGATGGAAGAGGTCACGCGCCTGCGCATGACGACTCATCCGGTGGAGTTCGACATGTACTACAGCGTCTGAGCGTCCCAATGCGAGCCGGCGGCCCGGCCCGGGCCGCCGGCGTTTGTCAGGGGCAAGCGGAGGCGTTACGTTAGCCGTGTGACCAGATCCACCGTCATCGCGCTGCTCGCGCTGGCCCTGGCCCTGCCGTGGGGCGGCGCGTCTGCGACCACGATCTACAAGTGGACCGACAGCGACGGCGTGGTGCACTACTCGGACCAGCCCGCGCCCGGCTCGCACAAGGTCGACGTCGGTTCACCGCAGACGGTACCGGCGCAGAAGATGCCGAAGAACCTGCAAACCGGCGGCAACGGCGCTCCCGGCCAGCAGGGCGCGAGCAAGGCGGCGGGCTACCAGAGCCTGAGCCTGAGCCACCCGTCCCCGAAGCAGACCATCCGCAACAACCAGGGCAGGCTCCGCGTCGTCTACCGTCTCCAGCCGCACCTGCGCGCACGCCGGGGCGACCGCGTCCAGGTGCTGCTCGACGGCAAGCTCGCCAAGACCACGGCTGATGGCTCAGCGACCCTTGACAACATCGACCGCGGCACGCATACCGTGCGGGTGCAGGTGGTCGACTCTTCGGGCAAGCCCCTGATCCGGTCCGCCAGCCACACCTTCTACATGAAGCGCGCCTTCATCCACCGGAACAACGGCATGATGATGAACCGCGCCCCCAGCATGCCGACCCAGCCGCACGGACCCTGACCGAAGGAGTGGCCGCCCGCGAGCCTTATGCACCAGATCGGTGCATAATGGGGCCGCGCGTCCTCCTCCCGTCACAGCCGGCCGCCTGGCCCAGTTCTTGCAATAGACCATGGCATGAAACCCGCAAAGATGAGCGCACGGCTCGCCCCCGCGGTCCTGGATTCGCTGACCACGGCGATCGTGCTGCTCGACCGCGATCTCGGGGTGGTATACATGAACCCCTCCGCCGAAAGCCTGTTCGGGGCCAGCCTGCAGCACCGGGCGGGCCACCCGGTGGGGCTGCTCGTTCCCGGTGCCGGCGCGCTGCGCGCGCAGCTTCGCCAGGCGCTGGCTTCCGGCGGCCCCTACACCGTTCGGGAGTTCGACCTACCGCTCGCCGGCGGGCGTCGGGTGACCGCGGATATCACCATCACGCCGGTAGGGGACGCCGGGGATGCCGCGCTGCTGCTGGAGATCGCGGTGCTCGACCGGCGCCTGCGGATTACGCGCGAGGAAGCCCTGCTCGCCCAGCAGCAGGTATCGCGTACGGTGCTGCGCGGGCTGGCCCACGAGATCAAGAATCCCCTGGGCGGGCTGCGCGGGGCCGCGCAACTCCTTGAGCGCGAGCTGGACGATGGGGGCCTGCGCGAGTACACGCGGGTCGTGATCGCGGAAGCCGACCGGCTGCGCAATCTGGTCGATTCCCTGCTCGGGCCCTCCCGGCCGCCACGCCGCCGCCCGGTCAACATCCACGAAGTGCTCGAGCACGTGCGCATGCTGGTCGACGCCGAAGCTCACCCGGGGATCGTGCTGGAGACCGACTACGATCCCAGCATCCCTCAGCTCGAGGGAGACCCGGAACAACTGATCCAAGCGGTGCTCAATATCGTACGCAACGCGGCGGAAGCGGTGCAGGACCAGGCCGCGGCCGGCGGCCACGGCATCATCCGGCTACGCACGCGCAGCGCGCGCCAGCTCACGCTCGGGCACCGCCGGCACCGCCTCGTGGCCCGGATCGAGATCGTCGACAACGGGCCCGGCATTGCCGGGGACCAGCGTGACACCATCTTCTATCCCCTGGTCACCGGTCGCCCCGACGGCACCGGGCTGGGACTGTCCTTCGCCCAGGACCTGGTGGGTCGTCACGGCGGCCTGATCGAGTGCGACAGCCGGCCGGGGGAGACCTGTTTCACGATATTCCTGCCGCTGTCCGCGGCGGGGGAGGCGGGGTATGGCTGAGATCCGCGTCTGGGTAGTGGAAGACGACGCCTCGATGCGATGGGTGCTGGAGCGGGCACTGCACGCGGCCGGGATGCACGTCACCGGCTACGAGAATGGCGCCGCTGCGGAGGACGGGGTCCGCCGGGGGCTGCCCGACGTGGTGCTGACCGACATCCGGATGCCCGGTGAGGACGGTCTGTCGCTGATGCGGCGCCTGCACGAGAAGGATCCGGAGTTGCCGGTGGTCGTGATGACGGCGCATTCGGACCTCGACAGCGCGGTGGCGTCCTACCGTGGTGGTGCCTTCGAGTACCTGCCCAAGCCGTTCGACATCGACGAGGCCGTGGCGCTCGTCCGCCGGGCCTGGAAGCAACGGCACCAGGAAACGTCCGCCGCAGCGGAACCCGACGCCGGAGGGGGCGAGCCCCCGGAACTGGTCGGCGAAGCACCGGCAATGCAGGAGGTGTTCCGGGCCATCGGCCGCCTAAGCCGCTCCAATATCACGGTCCTGATCACGGGCGAATCCGGCACCGGCAAGGAGCTGGCGGCGCGCGCGCTGCACCGGCACGGGCCCCGCGCGGGCAAGCCTTTCATCGCGATCAACACCGCGGCGATTCCCCGGGACCTGCTCGAGTCCGAGCTGTTCGGGCATGAGCGTGGTGCCTTCACGGGAGCCCAGGCGCAACGCCGCGGGCGGTTCGAGCAGGCCGACGGCGGCACCTTGTTCCTCGACGAGATCGGGGACATGCCCGCGGAGCTGCAGACACGCCTGCTGCGCGTGCTCTCGGACGGCGAGTTCTACCGCGTGGGTGGTCACGTGCCGATCCGGGCCGACGTACGGATCATCGCGGCTACTCACCAGGATCTCGAAGCGGCGGTTGCACAAGGGCATTTCCGGGAGGACCTCTACCACCGGCTGAACGTGATCCGGGTGCACTTGCCCGCGCTGCGGCAGCGGCGCGAGGACATTCCGGCGCTGCTGCGCCATTTCCTCGACGCCGCCGCGCGCGAGCTGACCACCGAGCCGAAAAAACTCGCTCCCGAGGCCGAGCGCTACCTCTGGTCCCTGGACTGGCCGGGCAACGTGCGGCAACTGCAAAACACCTGCCGCTGGCTCACCGTGATGGGCTCGGGGCGCGAGCTTCACCTGGAGGACCTGCCGCCCGAGCTCGGCCGCCGCGAGACGCCGGCGGGCCGTGATCTCCCGGACGGCTGGGAAGCCCCGCTGCGGCGCTGGGCCGAGCAGCGCCTGGCGAGCGGCGGCGCTGATCTGCTCGACGAGGCGTTGCCGGTGTTCGAGCGGGTGCTGATCGAGACCGCCCTGCGACGCACCGGGGGACGTCGGCAGGAGGCGGCTCAGCTGCTGGGATGGGGCCGCAACACCCTGACCCGCAAGATCAGCCAGCTCGGGCTCGACCGCGGCACCTGAGGCCCGGCAGCCGCGCGATCCACCGCGCGCTCCCCGTACCGGTTAGAATGTTCGCCCGACCTCCGCCAACCCGCTCGCCCGGAAACCCCGGGGAGGGAGCCCGATGGCCCTGAGTCTGCGTCGAATCGTGCTGACCTATGGCGCCGGATCCGCCGGTGGCCTGGTCAACGCGCTGCTGGTGTGGGGGGCCGGTGGCCTCGGGATCACTACGGCCCTGCACGTGGCGATCGCCCCCGCGCTGACGCCCCACCTGCTCTACCCGCGCGTGGTCTGGGGCGGGATCTGGGGCACGCTGTTCCTGCTGCCGGTTTCCCGCGCGCGCCCGCTGCGCAGCGGGTTCCTCGTGAGCCTGGTGCCCACGCTGGTGCAGCTGCTGCTGGTCTTTCCACGCTGGACCCCCTGGGGCATCGCGGGTCTCGGCCTGGGCTGGCTGACCCCCGGCTTCGTGCTGCTGTTCAACGCGGCCTGGGGCTGCGCCTCGGCGCTCGCCCTGCGGCTGCTGGAGTAACCGCCTTGGACGCGTTGCTGGCGGCGTGGCGCGAGGCGGGAAGCCGCTATGTCCACCACGGTCACGAGATCTTCTATCGGGACGCCGGCGAGGGCCGGGCCGTCCTATGCCTGCACGGCTTCCCCACGGCATCCTGGGATTGGCACCGGGTATGGGAGCCTCTCGCTTCCGATTTCCGCCTGATCGCTCCGGACCTGCTGGGATTCGGATTCTCGGACAAGCCGGTGGCGCACGACTACAGCGTGCTGGAGCACGCGGACATCGTCGAGGGGCTGCTGGCCGCCCGGGGCATCGATCGCGTCGAACTGCTGGCCCACGGTCTCGGCGACACGGTCGGGCAGGAGCTGCTGCACCGGTGTGAGCAGCGACGTGCCTCGGGGGAGGCCGGGCTGCGCCTGGGTGCCATCTTGTGGCTGAACGGCGGCATGTTTCCCGAGCGCCATCAGCCCCCCCGGATGCAGAGTTGGCTTGCCGGGCCGCCGGGCCCGCTGATCAGCAGGCTGATCAGCGAGCGGGCCTTCGTCCGCGGCTTGTCGCGCCTCTTCGGACCGGAAACCCGGCCCGACGCGCCGGAGATGCGTCGCTTCTGGGCGCTCGTGAGCTACCGCAACGGTCACCACGCCATGTGCCGGACCATCCGCTACACGGCCGAAAGGCGGCGCAACCGCGAGCGCTGGGTGGGATCCGTGACCCGGAGCACCCGCGCGATGCGGCTGGTCAGCGGCGTCGCGGACCCCGTGTCCGGCGGTCGCATGGCCGACCGCTACGCCGAGCTGGTACCCCTGGCGGACGTGCGCCGGCTCACCGGCATCGGTCATTATCCCCAGCTCGAGGCAGCGGACGCGGTAGTCGCCGCCGCCCGCGATCTCTTCTCCCGGACCGACGATCCGTACTGAAGGCTTGCGGACGCCGGTGCCGGCCATCACAAGTGCATGCGGCGCGCCTGCTCGGTGGCCGCCTCCGGCACGCTGGTGATCAGGCGCACCCCGCGCTTGCGCGTGAAGTAGGTCCAGGCCCACTGCACCATCACCCTCAGCTTGTTGCCGAACTCGATCAGGTAGGTCACGTGCACCACTACCCAGGCCAGCCATGCGACAAAGCCCCGCAGGTGCACCGGGCCGATGTGTGCGACCGCGGCGTGGCGCCCGATCACGGCCATGCTGCCCTTGTCCACGTAGCGGAACGGCACCGTCCTCCGGCCATGCCGGCGACGCTCCAGCAGCCGCGCCACGTACCGTCCCTGCTGCACCGCGACCGGCGCGACACCGGGCAGGGCGGGGCCGTCGTGCTCGAAGTGGGCCAGGTCGCCGATGACGAAGATCCCGGGGTACCCGGGTAGCGAGAGGTCGGCGTTCACCACCACCTTGCCTCCCCGGTCCAGCCGGGCACCGGTGCGCTCCGCCAGGACCCGGCCAAAGCTCGACGCCTGCACGCCGGCAGCCCACAGCACGGTCGCCGCGGTCATCGCGCGCTCCTCGCCCGCATGACGGAGCAGCACGCGCTCTTCGCGGATATCCGTGACCAGCGTATCCGAGAGTACCTCGACGCCGAGTCGGCGCAGCGACCGGGTCGCGGCGGCGGCCAGGTCGGCCGGATAGCTCGGCAGCACCTGCGCCGCCCCCTCGACCAGGACGATCCGCGCCCCCCGGGTGTCGATGTTGTGAAAGTCGCGCACCAGCGTATGGTGGGCCAGTTCGCCCAGGGCGCCGGCGAGCTCGACCCCGGTGGGGCCGCCGCCAACCACGACGAAGCTGAGCAAGGCCCGGCGCTCGTGCGGGTCCGGCTCCAGCTCGGCGGCTTCGAACGCGCTGAAGATCCGCTGGCGAATCTCGAGCGCATGCTCCACCGTCTTCAGACCCGGCGCGCGGGTGCGCCAGCGGTCGTTGCCGAAGTAGCTGTGCTTGACGCCGGTAGCGGCGATGAGCGTGTCATACACGGTCTCGCCACCCTTGAACAGCACCCGCCGGGCCGCCGGGTCGAGGTCGGTGACGGTCGCGTGGATCACGCGGACGTTGTTGCGGTCGCGCAGGATCGAGCGGATCGGCGTCGCGATCTCGCCGGGCGAGAGCGAGCCGGTCGCGACCTGGTACAGCAAGGGCTGGAACAGGTGGTAGTTTCGCTTGTCGATTACCGTGATCCGCAAATCCGGATCCCGAGCGAGCCGGCGTGCGGCGTAGAGTCCGCCGAAGCCGGCGCCGACGATCACCACGTGGTGCTGCTCGACCGGCTGCTGTCTCCGCCTGCGGGCGGTATTCATCGGCTCTTTCCCCGAAACCGCGCGGTGACACTCTGCCGCGACCTGCCGGGGCCCGATCGCGCGCGGCCCCACAGCTGGAGTTTAGCAGTCGCCGCGGGAGCGGGTCGCGACCCCGTATCGCCAGGCACGCCCCGGCTGGCCGTAGCACCGCCTTTGACCGGACTAGTATTATGGAACGGGCGCGATGATCCGGCCCGCCCGGTAGCGGGCGGGCCGGCTTCGCGCCGTCACGGGAGCCGACATGTGCTTGCTATTCGTGGCCTGGGAGGCCCATCCACGCTATCGTGTGGTCGTCGCGGCCAACCGCGACGAATTCCACCGACGTCCGACGGCGCCGGCCGCCTTCTGGAACGACCATCCCGAGGTGGTGGCAGGGCGCGATCTGGAAGCCGGTGGCACCTGGCTGGGCGTCACGCGCGCCGGCCGCTTCGCCGCGGTTACCAACTACCGCGAGAGCGAGCCGCCAGCGGACGCGGCCCGTTCGCGCGGCGAGCTCGTGAGCGGTGCGCTGTTGTACCCGGGACCGACCGGGGAGTATCTGCGCCAGGTGCAGCGCCGCCGTCGGCAATACCGCGGGTTCAACCTGCTGGCGGGAGACGGCGACGGGCTATGGTACTACAGCAACCGCGACGGCGCCCCGCGGCGCCTGATGCCGGGTCTTTACGGTCTCAGCAACGACCTTCTGGACACACCCTGGCCCAAGCTGGCGGGCGGGCGCACCGACTTCAGCCGGCTGCTCGCCGGGGCCGGGCAGATCGACCCGGAGGCGCTGTTCGGCCTGCTTGCGGACGAGACTCCGGCGCCGGACGAGGCGCTGCCCGAGACCGGGGTCAGCCGCGAGCGGGAGCGTTGGCTCTCCGCGCGCTTCGTGCGGGGCGCGGAATACGGCACGCGGAGCTCGACTGTGCTGGTCGTCGCCCGGGCGGGCGAAGCCTGCCTGATCGAGCGTCGTTTTCGCCCCGACGGCAGCGAGGAGGGAACGACGCGGCTGGACTTTCATCTCACCAGCGCGGGCGTCCGGGACATGCGGGAGAGCCTGTAGCTGCCCGGCAGCCGCGCGACGGGAAGACATCATGAGCGAGATCGAGACGCGTTCCTGCGGCGCCTGGCGTTCGCCCATCAGCGCACGGCTTATCGCTGGCGGCAGCGTGCGCCTGGGCCAGCCGCAGATGGACCGCGGGAGCGTGTACTGGGCCGAGACGCGCCCCGCGGAGCAGGGGCGGAACGTCGTCGTGCGATGCCGTCCGGGGGCCGACGCGCCCGAGGACGTGATCGACCGGGGATTCAGCGCCCGCTCCCGGGCGCACGAGTACGGTGGCGGCGCCTATGCGGTGCGCGACGGCCGCGTGTGGTTCGTCAACGACGAGGACCAGGATATCTATCGCGTGGACCCCGGCGGGCTGCCGACGCGGATCACCCGGGACGAGGCGCGGCGGTTCGCCGACCTGCTGCCGGTCCCGGGCGGGCTGGTATGCGTGGCCGAGCGCTTCGCCCTGGGCGAGAAGGAGCCGTCCGCCGAGCTGGTGCACGTGGAGGACGGCAGCGGGCAGATCCAGGTGTTGCAGCGGGGCCGGGACTTTTATGCCAGCCCGCGCCTGGACGGGTCCGGCGGCCGGCTCGCCTGGTTGTGCTGGGATCACCCGAACATGCCCTGGGACGGCACCGAGCTGTACCTCGCCCCGTTCGAGCCGGCGGCGGCGCGACTCGGTGAGCCCCGACTGATCGCGGGCAGCACGACGGAATCGATCTTCCAGCCGGAATTCGGCAACGACGGGGAACTGTTCTTCGTTTCCGACATCAGTGACTGGTGGAACCTGTACTTCTGGGACGGCGAGGAGATCCGCTCCGTGGTCCCGATGCAGGCCGAGTTCGGGCTGCCGCAGTGGCAGTTCGGCATGCGCACCTACGCCGTGATGAGCGACGGCCGGATCCTGTCGGCACACACTCGTGACGGCACCTGGGCGCTGGCGTGGATCGAGCGGGAGTGGTCCGGCGACCGGGAGCAGGTCCAGCCCCTGGAGCTGGGCTACAGTCACTTCACTGGCGTGTGTGCCGATGGCGCCGCCGCCGCCTGCATCGCCGCCTCGCCCCGGCTCGCGCCGCGCGTGCTCAGGCTCGAGGGGGGGCACCCCGAGGTGCTGCGCGAGGCCCACACCCTGGACCTGGATCCGGCGCTGCTGTCGCAGCCCGAGGCGGTGAGCTTCGCCAGCGACGGCGGCCGTGCCCATGGCTTCTTCTACCCGCCCGCCAATCCCCGGTACCGGCCGCCGGAAGGCGAGCGGCCGCCGCTGCTGGTCAAGTGCCACGGCGGACCGACCGGCGCCGCCGGCACCGCACTGGACCTGCGCATCCAGTACTGGACCAGCCGGGGCTTCGCGGTGCTGGATGTGAACTACCGCGGCAGCACCGGCTTCGGCCGTCATTACCGGCGCTCCCTTTATGGCAACTGGGGTCGCTACGACGTGCGCGACTGCGCGGCCGGAGCCCGCCAGATGGCGGCGGCAGGGCGCGTGGATCCGGAGCGAACCGCCATCAGCGGCAGCAGCGCCGGCGGCTACACGGTCCTGTGCGCGCTTTGCTTCGAGGATGCATTCCGGGCCGGCGCCAGCTATTACGGCGTGAGCGACCTGGAGGCGCTGGCGCGGGATACGCACAAGTTCGAGTCGCGCTACACGGACGAGCTGGTGGCACCCTGGCCGGAACGGGCCGAGGTCTACCGGGAGCGCTCGCCGATCCACCACCTGGAGGGCTTCAACTGCCCGATCGTCTTCTTCCAGGGGCTGGAAGACCGCATTGTGCCGCCCGACCAGGCCGAGGAGATCGTGCGCGCGCTGCGGCAGCGGCGGCTGCCGGTCGCCTATGTCACCTTCCCTGCCGAGGGGCACGGTTTCCGCAGCGCCGACGCCGTCGTCCGCAGCCTGGAGGCGGAGGTCTCGTTCTACGGGCGAATCTTCGGTTTCGAGCCCGATATCGACGGCGAGCCGGTGGAGATCGAGAACCTCGGAAAGACCTGACGCCCGTGCGCCACCGAATCCGGGCCGGCTGGTGCATCGCGCTGTGGCTGCTGGTCGCTGCCACCGCGGCGCGTGCGGATACCGTGGACGTGAAGATCGAGGGCATCAGCGGCGACATGCTGCAGAACGCACGCGGCTACGTCTCGCTGGTCCAGGCCAGCAATGGCCGGGTTTCCGCGGCCCGGATCCGCAGCCTGTTCGCGCTTGGGCCGCGGCAGATCAAGCAGTCCCTGCAGCCATACGGCTACTACCAGGTCCGGGTTTCGTCGCGGCTGACGCACAAGGACCGCCACTGGACCGCCCGCTACGAGGTCCAGCCGGGCGAGCCGGCCCGGGTCGGGGCGGTGGATATTGTGCTGAATGGGGCGGGGGCGCAGGACTCCCACCTCCAGGCGGCGCGCAAGGCGTTTCCGCTGCAGCCCGGGGACCAGCTGGACCACCGCAAGTACCAGTCAGGCAAGTCGCGCCTGCTGCAGCGGGCTTACGATCGCGGCTACCTCGACGCCCACTACACGCGCTCGCGCCTGGTGGTCGACGTGCCCGAACGCCGGGCGCGGGTCGAGCTGACCCTGGACACCGGTCCGCGGTACCGCTTCGGCAAGCTGCGACTGCACCAGAACGTGCTCACACCACGGCTGGTGCGCGCCTTCGCGAAGTTCAAGCCCGGCGACTACTACAACAACAGCGAGCTGCTCAATTTCCAGTACGCGCTCGACGATAGCGAATACTTCTCTCACGTGCGGGTGCAGCCGCGCCGCAAGGAGGCCCATGACCGGCGGGTCCCGATCGACGTCTATCTCGAGGGCCGCCCGCCCCAGAAGTACACCGTGGGCCTGGGCTACGGCACCGATACCGGCCCCCGCCTGACCCTGGGATTCGAGAACCGGCGCATCAACCGTTACGGCCACCGGGCGAGCGCCAACCTGCTGCTCTCACCCGTGATCAAGAGCCTGCAGGGTCGCTACCTGATTCCGATCTACAATCCGGCTACCGACAACCTCGCTTTCGGCTTCGGGGTCGAGCGGGACACGCCCCAGGACCGTGAGAGCCTGATCCGGACCCTGTCGGTGAGCGAGAACCGGACCTTCGGCATGTGGCAACGCACCTATAAGCTGAGCTACCAGCGGGAGAACTATCGCCTGGCCGGCGGGCCCGAGCAGCAGAGCACGCTCGTGTTGCCCGAGCTCTACGTGATCTACACGGACGCGGACAACCCGATCTACACGCGCCGCGGGGTCCGTGCCACACTGGATATCCGCGGGGCCGACCGCCGCCTCGGATCGGACAACACCTTCCTGCAGGTGGACCTCACGACCAAGGCGATCGTTCCCGTGGGCCCGCGGGGCCGCCTGATCCTGCGCGGGGAGGGCGGCACCAGCTACGTGCAGCAGTTCTCGAACCTGCCTCTGTCGGAACGGTTCTTTGCCGGCGGTGACCGCAGTGTGCGGGGCTACGGCTACCAGTCCCTGGGTCCCCGCAACGCCAGCGGAACGGTCGTCGGCGGCCGCAACATCGTCACCGGCAGCGTGGAGTACGATCACCGCATCATCGGCAACTGGGGCGCGGCCGTCTTCTACGACGCCGGCAACGCCTTCGATGGCACCCAACTGAACCTGGCCAAGGCCGCGGGCGTCGGGCTGCGCTGGAACACACCCGTGGGACCGCTGCGCATCGACCTCGCGCACACCATCGGCTACCGGAGCCCGCACTATCGCCTGCACGTCACGCTCGGGCCCGACCTGTGACCCGCCGCATCCTGCGCATTCTCCTGGTGGTGCTGCCGTCCCTGGCCCTGCTGCTGGTCGCCGGCGTGTATGCCGCCGGAAGCAGCCCCGCGGTCCTGACCTGGCTGGCGGCGCGGGCGCCGTCGGCTACCGGAGGACGGGTGACGGTCGGCTCGACCCGGGGCCCGCTGTTCGGGCCGGCCGTGCTGCGGGACACGACCCTGGCGCTGCCGTCGGAAACCGTGCATGTGCACCGCGTACGGCTCTCGTGGCATCCGGCATCGCTGCTGCGGGGGCGGCTGAACATCGCCAGCCTCGAGCTCGAGGGCGTGCGCGTGCAGCTGCACCCGGCCGCCGGCGGCGCCCGCGGGGGCGGCCTGCCGCGCCGTTTCCGCCTGCCGCTGACGGTGTCGCTGCGGGGGCTGACGGTGCGCGACGTCACCGTCGTACCCCCGGGGGGCCGCCGGTTTCACCTGGACCGGCTGCAGGCCAGGCTGGCCTTGCGGCGCAGCGGACGGCTCGCGGTGCGCTCCCTGTCATTGCGCCGCGGGGAGGATCGCCTCGACGCCCGCGGCAACGTCGGCCTCGGCGGCGACTGGCCGGTGCGCCTGGCCCTGGACATGCGGGCGGCCCCGCCCGGGGTCCCGCCCGTCCGCACCGAGGGCAGACTCGAGGGGCAACTGGCCGGCCCGGACGCGGCGCTCCACCTGCACCAGAAAGCCCGTCTCCCCTGGCACGCCGAGGCGGACGTGACGCTGGCCGATCCGTTCGGCAAGCTCCGCTGGAGCGCGCGCCTGCAAGCCCGCGGCCTGCCGCTGGCGGCGATCCGGCCGGCGCTGCCACGGGTGCGCGTGGAGCTTGATGCCGCGGCTGGCGGCGACCTGCACCGGCTCAGCGGCAGCGCGCGGGCGAAGCTCGATGCCCTGGACCCCGCCGCACCCTCGGGCCGGCTGTCCGCGGACTTCTCCGCCGGTGCGCGCCCGATGCGGCTGAAGCTGGTCTGGCAACAGGTGCACTGGGCCCCGGGCGGCCGGAGCATCGTCAGCCCGTCCGGGCATCTCGCGCTGAGCGGGCGGCCGGCGGACTACAAGCTGGAGCTGGATGCCCGTGCCGCGCTCGCCATGGCCGGCGGCACCCTGCCGGTCCATGTCACCGCCAGCGGGCGGGGGGACACCCGCGGGGTGCGACTGGCGAGCTTCCGCGCTGCGCTGCTCGACGGCCACGTCGACGGCAGCGGACGCGTGGCTTTCGCGCCCGGCTTTGAGCTGCAGGCCACTCTGGCCGGCAAGGGGCTGGACCCGGCAGCCGCCCCGAGCCTCGGGCGGGACTGGAAAGGCGCCGTGACGTTCGCGATGCGCGTCTCGGGCCGGGGATCGGGCAAGGGCCGCAGCCTGCGCGTCGATCTCGGGCGTCTCGGCGGCACTCTCCGCGGCAAGCCGCTGGGCGGTGGCGGAAGCGTCGCCCTCAAGGGGGACGTGCTGACGCTGGAGGGGCTCCATGTCCGCGCCGGCAGCGTGCGGGTGCGCGGCTCAGGCCATGTCGCATCGCGCTGGGCCCTGGACCTGCATGCGACGGCCGGCGACCTGGCCGATCTTGCACCCGGGCTCGCCGGCAACGCGGACGTGGCGCTGCGGGTTTCGGGTGCGCGGCGCGAACCGCGGCTGGCGGGCACAGCCGACCTGACGGGTTTGCGCGCGGGGCGGGTGAGGGTCGCGAAAGCGTCGTTGCGGGCCCGCCTGGGACGGCGGCGCAGCGCACCCCTGGATGTGCGATTCGACGCCTCCGGGCTGCAGCTCTCCGGCCGCCGGATTCGCAGTGTTTCGCTGCATGCGCAAGGCACCACGTCCGACCAGACGATCCGCACCCGGCTCGACGGGCCGGCCGGTACGGCGACGGTCGACGCACGGGGCGGTCTCGAGCCGCAGGCACCGCGCTGGCGCGGCCGCCTGACCCGGTTCGAGCTTGACCCGTCCGGCCATCCGGCCTGGAGGCTGGCGGCGCCTGCGGGCCTGGAGGTCTCGCGCTCGGCGGCGGACCTGGCGCAGACCTGCCTGCACCAGGCCGGGGCCCGAGCCTGCCTCCGTGCGCACTGGGCCGTGGGCGGCGGGGAAACGCTCGAACTGGCTCTGCATGGGCTGCCGCTGAAGCCGCTGCAGCCCTATCTGGCCCGGGACGTGCGTGTCACCGGCACGCTCGCCGGGCACGCCAGCATCCGCCACACCGCCGGCGGACTGCTGTTCGGCAAAGGGCAGCTGAATCTCAGCGGCGGACGCATGCTGAAGGAGCGTCCGGGAACGGACGTGCCGCCGCTGGTGCTGCTCGATCTGGATCATGCCCGGCTGGACTTCCAGGCCGACCGGGAGCACGGGGTCCAGATGCGCCTGCAGGCCGGGATCCAGCCGCGGGGGCGATTCGAGCTGCAGGCGGCGCTGCCGAAGTACGATGGCCACCCCGCTGTCGGCGGCGAGACCCCCGTGCGGGCGCGGGTGCTGGTCGATACCGACGGCGTCGGTCTGGTCAGCGAGCTGGTGCCGGATCTCGCCACGGTCAACGGCCACCTGCATGCCGATCTCGGGATTGCCGGAACGCTGCGCCAGCCAGTGCTCTCCGGGGGCGCGACGATCGATCGCGCGTCCATGGAGGTGCCGCGTCTCGGGATCAAGCTGACCGACGTGAACCTGCGTGCCGAGGCCCGCAACGGCAACCGCATCGCTTTTCACGCGGGAGCGAAATCCGGCGGTGGCACGCTGTCCGTAGACGGCCATGTGGCCTACCTGAAGGGCCAGCTGCAGGCGCGCAGTCACATCGGCGGCAGCGGGTTTCAGGCGGCGGACATCAGCCAGGCCTCGGTGTTCGTCACCCCGGACCTGGATATCGCTCTCGAGGGCCACCACGTGAAGGTGGACGGGCAGGTGACAGTGCCACGGGCGACGCTCACGCCGCGCGAGATGACCTCGGTCGTGCGCCCCACCAGCGACCAGGTGCTGGTGGGCGTCCCGCAGCCGCGTAAGCCCGCGCATCCGTGGACCCTGGACGCGCACCTGAAGCTGGCGGTCGGCAAGCAGGTGAAGTTTGCCGCCTACGGCCTCAAGGGCGACATCCGGGGCAACCTGACGATCGACGACCATCCCGGCAAACCCACCATCGGCAACGGCGAGCTGTCGGTGGAGAACGGGCAGTACAAGGCTTACGGACAGGAGCTCACCATCGATCGCGGGCGGCTGCTGTTCACCGGCGGCCCGGTGGCCAACCCCGCACTGGACGTGCGCGCGACCCGGAGCATCTCCAACGACCTCCAGGTGGGCCTGAACGTACGCGGAACCCTGCAGCAACCCTCGGTGAGCCTCTGGTCGAGCCAGCCGATGACCGATTCGGACAAGCTGGCGTACCTGCTCGCGGGACACCCGCTACCGGGCGGGCCCACGACCACGATACCCGGGCAGGCCGCCGGGGCGACGCCGGGATCGCAAAACCTCGGCCAGTCCGCGCTCGGGCCCGTTCCCGGCCAGCAGCCCGCGTCGCAGAGTCAGTCCATGGGCAATGCCGCCGCGGCGCTGGGGGTGCAGGGCGGCTCGCTGCTGGCCCAGCGGGTGGGCAGCGAGCTCGGGGTCGGCAATCTCTCGCTGGAGACGCTCAACGGCAGCTTCCAGCGGACTTCACTGGTGGTCGGACGCTACCTCTCGCCGCGCCTTTACGTCAGCTACGGTTACGGGGTGTTCGACGCGATCTCCAGCTTCCGGATCCGTTACCGGCTCAGCACGAAATGGACGCTCAAGACCCAGACCGGGGTGAACAACAGCGCCGATTTCATCTACACCATCGAGCGCTGAGACAGGACCCGCACCAGAAAGGCGCGGGTGTCGGCCAGCTCCTCGCCGCACACCGCGTGGCCCATGGGATAGTGATGCCACTCCACCGGGTAGCCGAGCTGGAGCAGCCGGTCCCGCGAAGCCTCGCCGGCCTGCGGCGGCACCATGGGATCCTGGTCGCCGTGACCCATCATGAGCGGTAGCGGACGGTCACCCGCCGCCGGTGCCGATTCGGCCAAAGGCAGGTAGCTCGACAGCGCGATCAGCGCGGCCAGCGAGTGCCGCCGACGCAGGCCCAGGTGCAGCGCGATGGCGCCGCCCTGCGAGAAGCCGGCCAGGACGGTGCGCTCCGGCGGGATGCCCCGATCCCGCTCGCGCTCGAGCAGCGCGGCGACCTCCGCCGCCGAAGCCTCGATCCCTTCGCGGTCCGGCCGGTCACCCTCCAGCGAAACGATGTCGTACCAGGCGCGCATGGCCATGCCGCCGTTGATGGTCACCGGCCGCACGGGAGCATGGGGGAACACGAAGCGTACCGAAAGGCTGCCTTCCAGGCGCAGCTCCGGCACCATGGGCTCGAAGTCGTGCCCGTCGGCTCCCAGGCCGTGCAGCCATACCACGCTCGCGTCGGGCCGGTCCCCGATCTGGTGTTCCACTGTCTCCAGCATCGTGCGGTCCCCCTGGGTCGAAATGGTGGCATTGTCCCCTACCCGCGCGGGCGGGACCAAGCGATCCGCGGACTGTCGGTCACTTCTAGTATACTGTCCGGCCTGCCGGCGAGCTGCGCGGCGACCGGAGGCGCGGGAAGAGCGGCATGCGGGCACTGCGACATCTGCTCTGGGCCGCCGCGCTGGCGGCCCTGACGCTGGGCGGCCTGTGGGGCTGCGGCCAGAAAGGCCCGCTGTATCTGCCGCACCCCGGGCAGCAGCCCTCGCAGCAGCAATCCCCGGGACCGGGGCAGCCGACCGGCTAGGTCCGCGGTGCAGCCCCCGAGGACAGGCGTTGGATTACTTCCACTACATCGACGGTCATCTGCACGCCGAGCGGGTCGACCTGGCCGCGCTCGCGACCCGCTACGGCACCCCCGCATACGTGTATTCGCGCGCGACCATCGAGCGCCACTACCGGGTGTTCCGGGAGGCGCTCGCCGGCACCCGCCACCTGGTCTGCTACGCCGTCAAGGCCAACGGCAACCTGGCAGTGCTGGACCTGCTGGCGCGCCTCGGGGCGGGTTTCGACATCGTCTCCGGCGGGGAGCTCGAGCGCGTCCTGCGCGCCGGGGGTGCTCCCGGGCGCGTCGTGTTCTCCGGGGTGGGCAAGTCGGAGGCGGAGATGCGCCGCGCGCTGGAGGTCGGCGTGCGCTGCTTCAACGTCGAGTCGGAGCCCGAGCTGGACCGACTGGACCGGGTGGCCCGCGACACGGGTCGGGTCGCGCCGGTTTCGCTGCGGGTCAATCCGGACGTCGATGCCCGCACCCACCCGTACATATCCACGGGATTGCGCGAGAACAAGTTCGGCATCGAGATTGGCCGCGCCGAAGCGCTCTATCGCGAGGCCGCCGCCCGCCAGGGGCTGCGCGTAACCGGCGTGGACTGTCACATCGGCTCCCAGCTGACCCGCGTGGCGCCCTTCCTGGCTGCCCTGGACCGGGTGTTGGCCCTGGTCGATCGGCTGGCCGGTTCCGGGATCGAGCTGGAGCATCTCGACGTCGGCGGCGGCCTGGGTATCCCGTACCGGGACGAAGCACCGCCAAGCCCGGCGGAGTACGCCGCGGCCCTGGTCGATCGGCTGGCCGGGCGCGACCTGGAGCTGCTGCTTGAGCCCGGACGGGTGATCGTTGGCAACGCGGGTGTGCTGCTGACGCGCGTCGAGTATCTCAAGGAGCACTCGGGCAGACGTTTCGCGGTGGTCGATGCCGGCATGAACGACCTGCTGCGCCCGGCTCTGTACGACGCCTGGCAGGAGATCGTTCCCGTGGTTCCCGACCCGGGCACGCCGGTGCGGCGCTACGAGGTCGTGGGGCCCGTGTGCGAGACCGCGGACTTCCTCGGTCACGACCGCGAGCTGGCGCTGGCGGCCGGGGATCTGCTTGCGGTGCGCTCCGTCGGGGCCTACGGGTTCGTTATGGCGTCGAACTACAATGCCCGGCCGCGGCCGCCGGAGATCCTGGTGGATGGCGACCGCACGCACCTGGCGCGCCGGCGGGAAACCGCGGCCGACCTGATGGCAGGCGAGGAGCTGCTGCCCGATGACTGACCCGCCGTCCACGCCGGAACCCGGGCGCCGACCGCTGGTGCTGGTCGACGCTTCCTCCTATCTCTATCGCGCCTATCACGCCCTGCCGCCGCTGACCAACAGCCGCGGTCGTCCTACCGGAGCCGTGTACGGCGTGATCAACATGCTGCGCAAGCTGCTCAACGACTACCGCCCGCAGCGCATCGGGGTGGTGTTCGATGCCCGCGGCCCCACCTTCCGCGACGACCTGTTCGAGGCCTACAAGGCCCATCGCCCGCCCATGCCGGACGACCTGGCGGCCCAGGTGGCGCCGCTGCACGAAATGGTCCGCGCCATGGGGCTGCCGTTGCTGCAGGTCGAGGGCGTGGAGGCCGACGACGTGATCGGCACGCTCTCGCGCATCGCGGCCGAACGCGGCATGGACACCCTTATTTCCACCGGCGACAAGGACATGGCACAGCTGGTCAACGGCCACGTGACGCTGGTCAACACCATGTCTGGCACGCTGCTGGACCGCGCTGGCGTGATCGACAAGTTCGGCGTGCCGCCGGAGCTCATGGTCGACTACCTGGCGCTGGTCGGCGATACCTCGGACAACATCCCCGGGGTGCCGAAGGTCGGTCCCAAGACGGCGGCGAAGTGGCTCTCCCGGTACGGCAGCCTGGACGGCGTGCTCGAGCACGCCGACGAGATCCGCGGCAAGGTGGGTGAGTGCCTGCGCGAGAATCTCGAGCAGCTCTCGCTCTCGCGCGAGCTCGCGCGCATCCGGCTCGACGTCGAGCTCGGGCTCGGGCCGGACGACCTGGTACCCGGGAACAGCGATACGGATACCCTGCGCCGCCTCTACAGGGAGCTGGAGTTCAACAGCTGGCTGCGCCAGCTCGACGAGTCCGGGGCGGGAAAGCCGGCCCTTCCCCCCGGGGGGACGGACGAGCGCCGTTACGAGTGCGTGCTCGCCCGCGAACGTCTGGACGCCTGGCTGGCGCGGCTTCGCGAGGCGCCCCTGTTCGCGTTCGACACGGAGACCGACACCCTCGACTACCGTCGCGCGCACCTGGTGGGGCTGTCCTTCGCCGTCGAGCCCGGTGAGGCCGCCTACGTCCCGGTCGCCCACGCATACCCCGGCGCTCCCGAGCAGCTCGGGCGGGAGGAGGTGCTGGAGGCGATGCGGGGGCTGCTGGAAGACCCGGAGCGGGCGAAGCTGGGACAGAACCTCAAGTACGACTGGCACGTGTTGGCCAATCACGGCCTGCACCTGGACGGCATCGCGCACGACACGATGCTCGAGTCCTACGTGCTCAACAGCGCCTCCGGCAGGCACGACATGGACTCGCTGGCGGTGCGTGAGCTCGGGCTGAGCCCGGTGAAGTTCGAGGACGTCGCCGGCAAGGGCGCGAAGCAGATCACCTTCGACCAGGTGGCGCTGGAGGAGGCCTCCGACTATGCCGCCGAGGATGCCGACATCACCCTGCGGCTGCACCGGTCCCTGTGGCCGCGTCTGTCGGCCGAAGCGTCCGTTCGGCGGGTCTACCAGGAGATCGAGATTCCCCTGGTCCCGGTGCTGGCCACCATGGAACACAATGGCGTTCTGATCGACACGGCCCTCCTCGAACGACAGAGCCGGGAGCTGGCCGAGCGCATGGCCGCGATCGAGGAACGCGCCCACCAGGCGGCCGGCGGCCCGTTCAACCTCGGCTCGCCCAAGCAGCTCCAGGAGATCCTGTTCGAGCGCCTGGGGCTGCCGGTGCAGCGCAAGACCCCCAAGGGCCAGCCGTCGACCGCCGAGGACGTGCTGCAGGAGTTGGCGCTGGAGTTCGAGCTGCCGCGCCTGATCCTGGATTACCGCAGCGTGAGCAAGCTCAAATCCACCTACACCGACAAGCTGCCGGCCCAGGTCAACCCGGAGACCGGTCGCGTGCACACCTCATATCACCAGGCGGTCGCGGCGACCGGCCGCCTGTCGTCCTCGGACCCGAACCTACAGAACATTCCCATCCGCACGGAGGTCGGCCGGCGCATCCGGCAGGCCTTCATCGCGCCGCCGGACTGCCGCCTGGTCGCGGCCGACTACTCCCAGATCGAGCTGCGCATCATGGCCCACCTGTCGCAGGACGAGGGGCTGCTGCGGGCTTTTGCCGAGGGCGAGGACATCCACCGGGCCACCGCCGCCGAGGTCTTCGGCGGCGACCCGGACTCGGTCAGCGCGGACCAGCGCCGTTCCGCCAAGGCGATCAACTTCGGCCTGATCTACGGCATGTCGGCCTTCGGGCTCGCGCGCCAGCTCGGCATCGACCGGGAGTCGGCACAGGCCTACGTAGACCGTTATTTCGCGCGTTATCCGAAGGTCCAGGCATTCATGGACCGCACCCGCCGCCTGGCCCGCGAGCAGGGTTTCGTGGAGACGGTCTACGGCCGCCGCCTGTACATCCCGGATATCAATGCCGGCAACGGCCAGCGGCGACAGTACGCCGAGCGCACCGCGATCAACGCGCCGATGCAGGGCACCGCCGCGGACATCATCAAGCGCGCCATGATCGCGATCCACGACTGGCTTCCCCGCGCCGGCTACGACTGCCGCATGATCATGCAGGTGCACGACGAGCTGGTGTTCGAGGTCGCGGATGCACACGTGGCTGCCTTCGTGGAGGACGTCAAGCGCCGCATGGCGGGGGCGGCGGATCTCGGCGTCCCGCTGGAGGTCGAGGCGGGGGTGGGCGGCAACTGGGACGAGGCCCACTAGGGGGCTGCTGGAAAACACTGTTTTTCAGCAACTCCCTGGGGCCACGGAGTCCTGGGAAAAGAATTCTCCCGCGAGTGAGAACTTTTTTTCGGAGTGCTTGTCTGTTTTAGTGAGCGTCGCAAATGGCGCTCATGCATCCTTCCCTGAGTGACAGGGCCTTCCGGTTTGCCCCGAAACTGGATGTGCCCCGAATGGGCCCCGGCGGTTTCCCCCTTTCACCCGCCGGGGTTTTTTTTGTCCACCGTCTCTTCCATCGCCAGCCACGCATCCAGTACCGCGCTCAGCTCGTCGACCCCCTCGCGTCTGGGCGACGAGAACAGCTGCACGGTCACGTCCTCCCGCCCGAGCGCTGCGCGGACACGATGCAGGGTGGCGCTGGCGGCGCCGCGCCCCAGCTTGTCGCTCTTGCTCAGCAGGACGTGGCAGGGGACGCCCCGGGCAGCCCGCCAGGCCAGCAGCTGCTGGTCGAATTCCCGCAGGGGATGGCGCGCGTCCATGATCAGCACAATGCCCTGCAGGCTCCGCCGACCGGCCAGGTAGGCTTCCATCAGCTCGCCCCAGTGGCGTCGCATGGCCTCCGGCACCCGGGCATAGCCGTAGCCGGGCAGGTCGACCAGGCGGCGCTGCCCGTCCAGCTCGAAGAAATTGAGCAGCCGGGTGCGCCCCGGTGTCTTGCTGGTTCGCGCGAGTCCCCGGCGACCGGTCAGGGCGTTGATCACGCTCGACTTGCCGGCATTGGAGCGCCCGGCAAAGGCGACCTCCCGACCGCGGTCGGGGGGCATGCCGGCGAGCGCGTCGGCACTGGTGAGGAACCGGGACTGCCGGTAGTCAGGATGCGTCATGGCGGTGTTTGACCGTTGCTCGGCGGGGCGGTATAAAATCCACCGTCTCTTGCGGCCATCACGACAGTGTGCCCGGGCGCTCCGGCCGCGGCTGATGATACCCCATCTTTCCGAATCCCCGGAATTGCGACAGGAGATCCAATAATCATGAATAAGACGCTTGCGATCGTGGTCGCCTGCGCGGCCATGGCTGCGTGGTCCGCCGCATTCGCCCGCCCGGAGGGAAACGCGCAGGCCGGCAAGCAGAAGGCGCAGCAGTGCGCCGCCTGCCATGGACAGGACGGCAACAGCACCAGTGACCAGTTTCCCAAGCTCGCCGGGCAGAACGCCAGCTACATCTATGCCCAGCTCCGGGCATTCAAGTCGCACAAGCGCACCAACGCCATCATGAACGGCATGGCGGCCGGGCTGAGCAAGCAGGACATGGCGAACCTGGCGGCGTATTTCTCCAGCCAGACGACCACGATCGGCAAGACCAATCCCGATCTGGCCGGCCTGGGGAAGAGCGTGTACAAGGGCGGCGACACCAAGACCGGCGTCCCTGCCTGCAGCTCCTGCCACGGGCCGAAGGGACTGGGCAACGGACCGGCCGGGTATCCCCGCCTGAGCGGCCAGCACGCCGCCTACGTGGTCAAGCAGCTCAAGGCCTTCGCTTCCGGTCAGCGCAGCGGGACCGCCAATGCCAAGATCATGGACACCATTGCATCCAAGCTGACCGCGAAGCAGATCAAGGCGGTCGCGTCCTATGTCCAGGGCCTGCACTAGGGCCGACACCATGCCGCACCCGGCGGCCGGAGGTGATCCAGTGAGCAAGGCAATTCCCGCATCCCGACGGAGATGCATTCGTCGCTGCCTGCCCTGGCTGGCCGCGCTGGTGGTGTTCGCCCTCGCGGGGACGGCGAGCGCGGCGCCGCGGTTCGTCGCGGGCCGGGACTACCGCACGGTGGAGAGCCCGGAGATCCTCGGCAACGGCAGCAAGGTCGAGGTCGCCGAGGTGTTCTGGTACGGTTGCCCGCACTGCTACCACTTCGAGCCGGCGCTGGAACAGTGGCTCGCCGGGCATCGCAAGAACATCCACTTCGTGCGCATTCCCGCGACCCTGAACCCCGGCTGGCGCATCGATGCCCGGGGCTACTACGTGGGCCAGGTGCTCGGCGTGATGGACCGCAAGATGACCGATGCCATCTTCAAGGCCATTCACCAGCAGCACCGGCAGCTGGCCAGCGAGTCCGCCTGGCGGCACTTCTATATCAGCCACGGAGTGTCGGCGAGCGACTTCAATGATGCCTGGCAGTCGTTCGCGGTGGATGCGAAGCTGCGCCGTGCCGATCACCTGGTGCGCTTGTACGCGGTCATGGGCGTGCCCACCCTGGTGGTCAACGGCAAGTACGTGACCAGCCCGGAAATGGCCGGCGGCGAGAACCGCGCGCTGCAGGTGGTGGACTTCCTGATCCACAAGGCGCGCGCGGCGATGCACCAGGGCGGCAGCTGACGCGGGTCCGCGGGGCTACCGCGGGCGGTCGGGTGCCGCCGCCATCGGCCCGGGAGGTCACTGCCTCCCGGGTGCCCCCGGCGGCCGCGTTCGGCCGGGCGAGCCGTGTGCGGCGCGGATCCGACGGGTCTGCGGGCTTTCCCGAGGGCAGTGCACCGGCCCGGCCGGGATGGCTCGGTACCGCGGTCAGGCGTCACCGCTGGACTGCCCAGCCCGGCGCCGCAGCAGCGCGTAGAGCACCGGTAGCAGCAGCAGGACCAGCGGAATCTGCACCAGCAGGCCGGAGATGATGGCGATGGCGAGCGGGCGCTGCATGCCGGAGCCCTGGCCGAGGCCGAGTGCCAGTGGCAGCAGCGCCAGCATGAAGGCGAGCGCGCTCATCACGATCGGGCGCATGCGGTTGCGTCCGGCCCGGATGAGGTTCCAGGCCAGCGGCTGGCCGGTGTCGATCAGGCGAAGCTCGGAAAAGTAGAAGATCGAGATCTCGGTGACGATGCCGATGATCATCGTCATGCCCATCATGGCGGTGATGTTGAGCTCCACCCCGGTGAGCCAGAGCCCGATGAACACCGCGCTCACCGCGAGCAGCGGCTGTACCAGGATGGCCAGCGCGACCCGGAAGCGCTCGTACAGGAACAACAGCAGGAAGAACACCAGCGCCACGGCCGCGACGAAGACCTCGATCAGGCCCCGGAAGGCGATTTGCTGCTGCTTGTAGAGACCACCTAGCTGGTAGTAGACGTCTTTGGGAATCAGTCCCGGCTTCTGCAGCACCTTCTTCACGTCCTGTACGGTCTTGCCGAGCGATCGCCCGCTGATGCGCGCGGTCACGGCCACGTCGCTCTTGAGGTCGTAGCGCGTCAGCTGCGGCTGGCCGGAGACGATCTTCACCTGCGCCACCCGGTGCAGCGGGACCAGGTTGCCTCCGGGGGCACGCAGCAGCAGCTTGCCGACCTGGCCGGTCCGGTCGCGCAGCGATTTCGGCACCCACACCCGGACGCCGATGAACTTCACACCCTTGCGCACCTGCGTGGTGACCACGCCCCCGAGGTAGGCCTGGAGCTGCCGGCTGATGGCCTGCGGGGTGAGCCCCTCGCTCGCCGCCTTGACCCGGTCGACGTGCACATCGAGGGCGTCACCGGCGATCACCACGCCGTTGCGCACGTCCACTACCCCTTTCACCTTGCCGATGGCGTCGGCGACCCCGTTCGCGAGCTTGCGCAGGTGCGCCACGTTGTTGCCGAACAGGCGGATGTCGATTGGCTGCGGCACCGAGGTGAGATCGCCGATCTCGTCCTCGATCAGCTGCGAAAGATCGATATCCAGTCCGGGCACTTGCCGGTGCACCTCCTTGCGCGTCCTCGCCATGACCTGCTCGGTCGAGGGCCGCGGCGGCGGCTTGAGGCGGACGAAGAAGTCGCCGGTGTTGGGCTCGGTGATCCCGCCCCCGAGCTGGGCGCCCTGGCGCCGGGACCAGGTCTGCACGTACGGGTTGTTCTTCAGGATGGACGCGACCTGGTCGAGCAGGCGGTTGGTCTCCTTGACCGAGGTGCCCGGCGGCGCGCGATAGTCCAGGATGAAGCCGCCTTCGTCCATGTGCGGCAGGAAACCGGTTCCGACGTGCTGAAATGCCACGAAAGCCACCGCCAGCAGCGGTACCAGCCCCAGCAGCAGCCAGGCCGGACGCCGCAGCAGGCGCACCATGAGCCGGCTGTAGCCGCGCCGGATCCGTCGGCCGAAGCGTCCCACCGCCTCGCGCTCGGTGTCCTTCGGCCCCAGCATGAAGTCGGCCAGCAGCGGCACCGCGAGCCAGGCCACCAGGAAGGAGATGAACAGGCTCACGGCCATGGTGAGCGAGAGCGCCTTGAAAAAGGCACCGGTGACGCCGCTGAGAAAGGCGAGCGGTACAAAGATGATGATGGTGGACGTGGATGAGCCCACCTGGGGGTGGGTGAACTCGCGTGCGGCCCGCAGGATGCGCTGGATGCCGTGCTCGCCGGTCTCCTGCACCCGTCGCACGATCTGCTCGATCATCACGATCACGTCGTCGATGATCAGGCCCACCGCGGCGGCCATCCCGCCCAGGGTCATCATGTTCAGGGTCATGCCCAGCGCATACAGCAGCAGCATGGTCGCCGCCAGCACCGCCGGCACCGCGATCACCGCCACCAGGGTGATCTTCCAGCTGCGCAGGAACACCAGCAGGACCAGCCCCGCCAGCACCACGCCGATGAAGATGGCATCGAGCACGCTGGATTCCGCGGACTTGACCAGCACGCTCTGGTTGTACCACTGGTGCAGGTGCACCCCCGCGGGCATCTTCGGCCGGAACTGTGCCAGGCGTGCCTTGAGATCGCGCGAGAGCTGCACCACGCTGGCGCCCGGCTGCTGGTAGACGTTGAGCAGGACGGCACGCCGGCCGTCGGCGGTGAAGCGCTTGTACTCCGGCGCCGTGGCCAGCCCCACCCTCGCCACGTCCTCCAGCCGGACCTGGCCGTCCGAGCCGCTCTTGAGGACCGTGTGCCGGATCTGGTCGAGGCTGTGGAAGCGCGTGTCCGAGACTTCGAGGTAGAGCTTGTAGTGGTCCTGCAGGCGGCCCACGGCGGTGAGCACGTTGGACGCCGACAGCGCCTTCGCCACGTCCTCGATCGACAGCCCCAGCGCATTCAGCCGGGCGGGATCGACCGTGACCCGGTATTCCGCCTTGCGCCCGCCCTGCACCGTGACCTTGGCCACGCCCTTGACGCTGGAGAGGTAGGGCACCATGCGATATTCCGCCAGGTCGCGCAGCTGCACGAGATTGTGCTGCTTCGAGGTCAGGCTGTAGGCGATCACCGGCCCGTACTTGGAGGGATCCATGCGCTTGGCGGTGAAGCGCGTGCCTGGCGGCAGGTCGGGCATGATCTGGTTGATCGCCGACTCCACCTGCAACAGGGCATTCACCATGTTGTGGCCCCAGGCGAAGTTGATCGCGATGTCGGTGCTGCCGCGGCTGGTGTGGGAGCGCACTGAGCGCACGCCGGGCACGCCCCGCACCGCCCGTTCCACGGGCCGCGTGACCTGCAGCATCATCTCCTGGGCCGGGCGCGAGCCGGCGTCCAGCATCACGCGCACGCGCGGGAACTGCACTTGCGGGAACAGCGCCACCGGCAGGCCGAACTCGGATACGGCGCCGCTCAGGGTCAGCAGTGCCAGCAGGAAGAGGATCGAGCGGCGGTGGTTCTGGACCCAGTCGGCGAAGCTCATGGCGCCTTGCGCACGGCCATGCCGTCGGAGAGTTCGTAGTTGCCTTCGACCACGACCGGCTCGCCGGCCTGCAGGTGGCCACTCACCCCCACCAGGGCCCCGGCTTCCAGTCCCTTGTGCACATCGACCCGGTGTGCCTTGCCTTGGCGGACGACGAACAGGTAGTCACCCTTGCTGTCACGCAGCACCGCCGAGCGCGGGACCGCGAGCGACTTGATCGTCTTCAGGGTGATGGCCCCCTTGACCCGCATCCCGGGCAGGAAAGACCTGGCCTTGCCGTCTTGCAGATGCACGATCACGTCCACCAGGCGGGTGTCCGGGTCCACCACCGAGTTCACCTGGTCGACCGTCGCCGTGACTCCCCCGCCGGCCCCGAACAGCGGCATGACCGTCACGTCCATCCCGGTCCGGACTTGGCCGACCTCGTCCGGCTCGACGCCCAGCGCCACCTGCAGGCGGTCGCGCCGCGCGAGCTGGAAGAGCTGCGTGCCTGCCTGCACCTCGTTGCCCGGCTTGACCGGCAGCTGGCTGACGATGCCGGTGAAGGGCGCGCGGATCACGCGGGTCTTGTGCCCGGTGCCGAGCTGACGCTGGGCGGCGAAGGCCGCTTTCGCCTTCTCGAGCGCGTTCTCGGCCGAGTCCACGTCGGCGTGCGTGGCCAGCTTCTGCTTCAGCAGCTGCCGCTTGCGCTTGAGCGCCTGACGGGCGTAGCGCACCTCGGCGCGGGCGCTGAGGTAGTTTGCCCGGGCCGAGGGGGCGGTGCGCAGCACCAGAAGGGGGTCCCCCTTGTGCACCGGTTGGCCCAGGCTGACGTCCAGGCGCTGGACGAAGGCGGCATAGGTCGCGTCCCGCGTGGTCTGGGCCATGGGGTTCGGCCGCACCACACCGAAGGCGGTGATGGTCCGCGATAGGCGGTGCCGGCGGACGGGCGCGGTACGCACCTGGACGCTGGTGGCGGCGTCCGCGGCGTGCGCGGCCGGCGATACCAGGGCCACTGCCGCCGCGACGAGGGCGAGGGTGGCGAGTCGCCTCACGAGTGGTTCTCCCCTGCGTCGGAGGCCGGAGGATTCAGGGTCATGCCCAGCAACGTCTCCAGCGCCGCCTGGCTGGTCTGTAGCGAGGCCTGCAGCCGGACCGCCTCGGCCCGCTTGGCGAGCAGGCTGGAGCGCAGGCTGATGTACGTGCCGGCGCTCATGTTCCCCTGCTGGAAGGCCTTGCGGGCGGCCTCGGTGGTCTGTCTGAGCACCGGCAGGCGCATTTCCAGCTGCGTCAGCTGGCGGCGCATGATGCGGGTGGCCTGGTAGAGCTCGTGGGCCTTGTTGACCGCCTGGTCGAGACGCGCCTGGTAGGCCTGGTGCATGGCCGCGCGGGTCGCCCGCTGGATCGCGATCTTCCCCTGGTTGTGGTTGAACAGGGGCAGCGACAGGGTGACGGACAGGCCGGCCGAGTGCACTGCGCTGTTGTCCTGGCCGCCGCTGAGGCCCACGCTCAGCGCCGGGAACTGGGCGAGAATCGCCTTGCGCACGGCCTGTTCCTGGCTGTGGTAGCCGGCCTGCAGCGCCAGCAGGTCGGGCCGCCGCCGCGGCAGCGCCTGCAGGGCCTGCCGGAACTGCCCCCGGCTAAAAGGGTGGACGTCGGGCGAGCCGCGCAGTTCGGGGTGAACACCCGGCTTCAGACCCAGCAGGGCGTCGAGCCGGTGCCGGCTCTGGTTGCGCTGGCGCTGCAGCTTGCGCAGGCGGGTGTCCGCATCGGTCAGGCTGACCAGGTCGGCCGAGACCGCCGACAGCGTGAGATTGCCCTGCCGGAGCGCCTGTTCGTCCCGCCGGTAGGCCCGCGAGCTCAGGTCGACCTGGGTCTTGAGGATCTTCGCCAGGCGGTCCTGGGAGCGTACCTGGATGAACAGCCGCCGGGCCTGCTGGGCGACCTGCCACTCCTGCCACAGGATCTCCAGGTTGACCTGCTTCTCGTGCGCCCGGGCGCCGGCTTTCGCCGCCCCGCGCGTGACCAGGGATTCGAGCGCCTGGGTGAGACCGAAGGTGTGGCCGTTGGTGAGCGGCGGAGGTCCGCTGGTAGGGTGAACGAAGCTGGCGCTGAGCTGAGGGTTCGGCAGCAGCCCGGCCTGCAGCAGCTGGGCCTGGGCCACCCCGGCCTGCAGGCGCGTCGCCTTCAGCTGCGGATTGTTCACCACCGCCAGGATCACTACATCGGTGACGTCCAGCCCCTGGGCGGCATCGAACGGGTGCGGCCTGAGGCCGGGGATGCGGAGCCTGCCCGGGGAGATGTTCAGGACCGGGCTCCGCGCGAGGTCCGGCCCCGACGGCAGCGGCTCCGCGTGATAGCTGGCGCAGCCGGCCAGGGCCAGGGCCAGGCAGGCCGTGCCGAGCATGCGGGTCGGGTGGCGGGACGTCACCGTCGGTCTCGCTCCTGCGTTCCGGGTCGATCGGGAAGAGCGCGGCAATGGTCGCCGATTCTGGCCCCTGTCGCTATTACCATCTCGTAAGGCGAGCCCCCCGGCCGCCATTCGCGCCCCGGATCCGGGGGACGGGAAGGAAACAAGTCGTCGCAGCGAGCCGATACGATCCGGGTTCGGCGCGGCCCTTTTATCCGCGCCGGCGGGTGCCGGTCTCCTGGGGCACCTGCGGCAGCTCTCACCGTCAGCGCACCCGGGGACGGGCGCCGGGGGTTGCATGGGCTCGATTCGGTGGCGCCATACGGCCGGGTACGGGGACCGGGTGTGGGTCGATGGACACGCAAGCGATTGCCCGCCGAGGCAGGTGGACCCTGAGAGGGCTGCTGAAAAACACCATGGACGGACATTTGCAGCAACGCCTGAGGGGCCGCGGCGTCGCGCGCGCGCCGTGAAACCGGCGCCGACGCGCTTTAGAATCGTTCGTGCAGGCCCACCATGAAACCGTGCGGCAGCACGCTCAGCAGAAAGGGCATCTTACGCTCGTGTGCCAGATAGCCGGTAAACGTGCCCAACACGAACCCGCCCAGCACGTCCGTCTGCCAGTGGCCCCAGGTCTTCATGCGCGCCTCCGCGTCGTAGACCGGCAGCAGCTCGAGCCCCCAGATCCACGGCTGCTGGCGATGGTATTCCAGAATGAAGGGCGTGACGATGGAGGTCACCCCGGCGACCTCCCCGCTGGGGAAGCTCAGGTTGTTACAGCAGCCCTGGAACCATTTGTTCGGATCCGGATTGTTCTCCTGCTCCGGACGCGTGCGCTGGAACACGCGCTTGAGAACGAAGGTGGAGCCGGCGGCCAGCGCCGACGAGTCGACCGCCTGCCAGAACGTGCGCCCCAGGCGACTCTTGCCGCCGAACCACAATGCGCCGCCCAGCTCGCCCGCGACCATGGCGTAGATCAGGTCATGCTGATAGCTGCGCTTGTAGATCCCGCTGTTGTCGTAGGACAGCCGGTAGTCGATTCCCAGGGGTCCGCCGGCGGCCACTGCCACCCCCGTGAACGCGCAGAACAGACACAGGACCACGACGAGTCTGCCTTTCCAGTCCATAGATCGTCCTCGCGAGGCCAGATTGCAGATCCCGTGCCGACGACCTGTCCGCCGTGGGCACGACCGTCGGTCTATTCGAGTCAGGAGTATTCCATTTCGTTCCACAAACCCGGTCGCGGGCGGCGGACACCGTTCCGGAACCACTGCGCCACCGCGCCCGGCGGGAACGCCAACGAATGTGCCGGTCCAAAGATCCGGGGTCGTATGCGGACTGCGCGGCCCCGGCTTTGGCCCCGGGCCGAAACCGGAGGTGATGATGTATCGGAACCCCATGCTTGCCCGTTTATTGCCGACTGTTGCCCCGGGCCTGGTCATCGTCCTCCTCACAGCGGGCACGGGCATCCTGCAACCCGTCCACGCCGCCACCCAATGGCACGGCCTGATCGAGGGCGAGACCGGAACCCCGGGCGGCTGGGTGCAGGTGCGCGAGAACAGCATCCGGGGAACCCGGCTACCCATGGGCCGCATCGCCGATCGCTGGCACACCCTGCGCCTGGGGGCGTGGCGCGACTTCGGCGCGGTCAACGCGGTGCATATGTCGCTCAGCGTCTCCACGATCCGCGGCAGCACCGAGCTGGCCGCGCCGGTGCTCTACAACGGCACGACCATCGCACCAGGGCGGCTCGAGACCGTCACGCACTACCAGGATTTCTGGGCCCTGCGGGGTGCCTACTGGCGCCGGCTGGTGGATTTCGGCCAGGGCGGCGGGCTGTGGAGCAGCGTGGGCCTTGCCTACACCGGGCTCACCTTCCGTCTGCACGGAACGATCGCCCCCAGCAGCGTCGGGCACGAGACCAAGGAGGATTTCATCACCCAGGAGCTCCCCGTGCCGACCCTGGGCGTGCATCTTCGCTATCCGCTTGGCCGCCGGGTCCGACTGATCGCGGACGCGACCGGTGGACGGCTGCCAAGGGTTTACAGCCTGCGCCACGAGGGCGGGGCGGTGACCATCGACCAGGCGCAATGGCGCGCGCAGCTGGGTCTCAGCGGCCGTTTCTCCGCGGGCTGGAGGCTGCGCGTGTACTGGTTCGACCGATACTATCGGCAGAATGAGCAGAGCCACGAGGACGGCAATCGCATCAAGCTGCGCAGCCACGGCTTCGGGATCGGCGTCGCGCACGGGTTTTAAGACGCGTTACCACGTCCCGGGCTTCCGGCCGAATGCGCCCCGCAGCGGGCGCTACCTGCTGGTGACCCGGAAGGCGCCGAGTGGGGTTCGCCCCTGTTGCAGCTCCTGGACCGCTCGCGGGTGAAGGTCTACCTGTTGCCCGCCGGCGCGGCTCCGGGTGGTGCCCCGTGACGCAGGCTGGCAACGAGAAGACCGGCACGTTGGCACGCCCAGGGACGAAACGTCCAGGCCCGGCTCATCAGGTAGGTGGCCAGCGGCATCACGAGCAGGGAAACCAGCGCCGCGGCCAGGTTCGGCAGCGCATGCATCCGGAGCAGGCTGACCAGCAGCACGTTGTTCACCGCGAACGCCGTTCCCTGTACCAGCAGGAAGCGCCAGACCGCCCGGCGCCGCGAGAGCCGCGATACGAAGGTCCAGGCGTGGTGGCCGAAGAACGACACGCAAAAAGCGCAGGCGAACGCACCGGCGTTGGCCGCCAGGGGATCCTTGCCCAGGAGCTGGACCAGGAGCACCAGCATCCCCGCATGCACACCCGTGGCCGCCAGCCCCACGGTGGAGAAGCGGGCCAGCTGGAGGACTTCACCGGTCAGCCGACCCGCGGAGCTGTCACCGTCTCTCATCGCCGCGACTCGAGCGGTCGGTGCCCGGAGGCACCCTCGCCGGCGGGCGCCTCGCCCCCGTCGTAGACCCCTTCGACCAGGTAGATCGGCCGGGCCTTGGACTCCGCGAACACCCGTCCCAGGTACTCCCCGACAAGGCCCAGCGAGAGCAGCTGCATGCCGCCGAGGGACAGCACCACGGTGATCAGGGAGGCATAGCCCGGCACCCGTATGCCCTCCACCAGCACCTGCAGGACGATGACCAGGGCGTAGAGGAACGAGATCAGTGCCAGCAGCGCCCCGACATAGGTCCAGATCCGCAGGGGCGCGGTCGTGAATCCCGTGAGGCCGTCGATGGCGAAGTTCCACAGATTCCAGTAGCGCCACTTGGTGCGTCCGGCCGGGCGGCGGGGCCGCTCGTAGGCGAGGCCGGTGGCGCTGAATCCGACCCAGGAGAAAAGTCCCTTCATGAAGCGGTTGCGTTCGCGGCACTGGCGCAGGGCTTCCACACGGCGGTCCATGAGCCGGAAATCGCCGGCGTTGGCCGGAATCCCCGTGTCGGAAAGGCGGTTGAAAACGCGGTAGAAGAAGCCCGCGGTGGTACGCTTGAGCAGCCCGTCCTCGTGGCGCGCGGCGCGCACGCCATAGACCGCGTCATAGCCGGCCCGCCAGCGGTCGAGGAACGCCGGGACCAGCGCCGGCGGATCCTGCAGGTCGGCGTCCATCGGGATGACCACGTCGCCCCGGGCCGCCTCGATGCCCGCGGTCAGTGCCGCCTCCATGCCGAAATTGCGGGAAAGGTTGACCAGGCGCAGGCGTGCATCATCGCGCAGCGCGCCGATGAGCAAATCCACGGTCGCGTCGGTGGAGCCGTGGTTGACGAACACGATCTCGAAGCGGATGCGCTCTTCCGTCAGCACCTCGCGCAGGGTTTCCAGGAAGACCGGAATCGCCGCGGCCTCGTTGAACATCGGAACCACGACCGACACCAGCGGCCCGCAATCCCGGCGCCGGGCCGGCGGACCCGCCGAGGTGTAGAATGCGCCGGGAGCATTGTTCCGATGCCCCGCGGAGCATACTTGCCATGCGTATTCTTCTGGTGGAGGACGACTCCGAGGCCGCGACGTACCTGGCGCGAGGCCTGGGCGAGAGCGGACACCTGCCGGAGAGCGCCGCGGACGGGTGCGACGGCCTGGCGCGCGCGCTGGCCGGAGACCATGACCTCGTGATCGTCGACCGGATGCTGCCGCGGATGGACGGGCTGGAGATCGTGCGTGCCCTGCGGCGCGCGGGCCGGGACGTGCCCGTGCTGGTGCTGAGCGCCCTGGGCGAGGTCGACGACCGCGTCGAGGGGCTGCGCGCCGGGGGCGACGATTACCTGGTCAAGCCGTTCTCCTTCGCCGAGCTGCTGGCGCGGCTGGAGGCCCTGGGCAGGCGCGCGCACTCCGGGCTGTCCGTGCCGGTGCTCGCGGTGTCGGACCTGCGGCTGGACCGGCTGGGAAGAGAGGTTACCCGCTCCGGGCGCAAGCTGAGCCTGCAGCCGCGGGAGTTCCGTTTGCTGGAGTACCTGATGCTGAACGCCGGCCAGGTGGTCACGCGGACCATGCTGCTGGAGAATGTCTGGGGCTACCATTTCGATCCCCAGACCAACGTGATCGACGTGCACATCAGCCGGCTGCGGCGCAAGATCGACCATGGCTTCCGGAACTCCCTGCTGCACACCGTGCGCGGCGCGGGGTATTGCCTGCGTGAGTCCTGAGCGGCATCTCTCGCGCGTGCCGATTCGGGCGTCACGCCTGCGGCGTACCACCGCGTTCCGCCTGGCGATGCTCTACGCCGGGCTGTTCAGCCTGACCGTCGCGGTCCTGTTCATGATCGTCTACTGGCTCGCCAGTGCCCAGCTGCGGGCCCAGATCGACACCGGACTGGTCAGCGAGAGCGACGCGCTGGTGGCGCTCTACCGGGACCGTGGCCTGCAGGCGCTGGAGCAGACGGTACGGGCCCGCAGCCGGGTGGAGCAGCATCTGGTGGCGCCGGCCGGGCCGGCCGACCCGGGTCGCCGGGTCTACATGCTGGCGGGCGCCGGCCATCGCCACGTGGCCGGCAATCTCCGCAACTGGCCGAGCCGCGCGCGGACCGGAGCGCCCGTGACACTGGCGGTGTACGACCTGGGAGCCAGCGGCCAGGCCCGCTGGATGCGGGCCCGGGTCGTGCGCCTGTCCAACGGCGACCACCTGCTGGTGGCGCAGGCGCTGGATGAGGCCAACGAGCTGCGCGGACACATTCTGGTCTCACTGCTCGTGGCGCTCGCAGCCGCCCTGGCCATCGGCGTCGGCGGCGGCGTCTGGATGGGACGCAGCGTGCTGCTGCGCATCGACGGCATCTCCCGGACCGCCGGCGAGATCATGGCGGGAGACCTGTCCCGGCGCGTGCCGCTGGGGCAGCGGGACGACGAATTCGCCGACCTCGCGCGCCGCCTCAACGCCATGCTCGAACGTATCGAGGCACTGATGCGCGGCATGCGCGAGGTCACCGACAACGTCGCGCATGACCTGCGCAGCCCCCTGTCGCGCCTGCGCGGCCGGCTCGAGGTCACCCTGCGCCAGGGGCGCGACACCGGTGATTATCGCGGTGCCATGGAGCAGGCGATCGCCGATGCCGATGCCTTGCTGCGCACCTTCAACGCGCTGCTCAGCATCGCGCGCCTGCAGGCCGGCGTGCGTCGGGAGCCGTTCGGGCAGCTGGACCTGTCCGCGCTGTGCCAGAGCGTGGCGGAGCTTTACGGAGCCGCCGCCGAAGAGGCCGGGCTCGCGCTGCGGGTCGATCTCGCCCCCGGGGTACTGATCGACGGCCATGCCGAGCTGCTGGCGCAGGCGCTGAGCAACCTGCTCGACAACGCCATCAAGTACGTGCCCGCCGGCGGCACCATCGACCTGTCGCTGCGCAGCGAGAACGGCAGGGCGGTGCTGGCCGTCGCGGACGACGGTCCGGGCATTCCTGAAAACCGGCGGGAAGACGTGCTGGAGCGCTTCGTGCGCCTGGACAGCAGTCGCAGTCGGCCGGGCAACGGGCTGGGACTGAGCCTGGTGAAAGCGGTGGCCGATGCCCACGGCGGATCGATGCGCCTGGCCGATAACCACCCCGGCCTCGGGGTGCACCTGGAGTTCCCCCGCCGCGGCTGATCCGCTCGGCCGTTCGCCGAGCCCACGGGGTCACCCCGTGGCGCGTGGCCGGACCCGGGGAGGCTGGCGCGGGAGGTGCCGGATACGGATAATCGGCGCCATCGCGCCCCCTGCCACCGGAGCACCTGATGCACGCACCCGCCAACCCGGTCGATCTGATCCTGATGGCCATCCTGCAGGGCCTGACCGAGCTGTTCCCGGTGAGCAGCCTCGGTCACAGCGTGCTGGTGCCCGCCGTGCTGCACTGGAATATCGACCGCCAGGCGCTGTGGTTCCTGCCCTTCCTGGTGGTGCTGCATCTCGGCACGGCGGGTGCGCTGCTGCTCTACTTCCGGCGCGAATGGATCGCGCTCATCGGCGGCGGCCTGCGGCAGGTGACCGGGCACGGCTCCAGCCCGGAGGCGCAGCGCCTGTGGCTGCTGGTGGTCGGGACCGTCCCGGCGGGCCTGGTCGGGCTGATCCTGGAGCATCGGCTTCGCCACCTGTTCGGCGACGCCCGCCTGGTCGCGGTCGCGCTGGCGGCGAACGGGCTGGTGCTGCTGCTCGGGGACTGGCTGCACCGGCGCCGCGGCGGGCATGGCTCGGCCCGCCTGAACTTCGTGCGCGCTGCATGGGTGGGGCTGGCGCAGACGGCGGCGCTGATCCCGGGGTTCTCCCGTTCGGGCACGACGCTGGTGGCGGGACTGGGCGCGGGGCTTTCCTACGCGGACGCGGCGGAGTTCTCGTTTCTTCTGGGAACGCCGATCATCGGCGCCGCCGGCCTGCTCGAGGTCCCCAAGCTGTTCCACGATTCGCTGGTCACCGGCGGGGAAATTGGCTGGATCGTGGCCTGCGGACTGCTTGCCGGGTTTTTCGCCTACGTCAGTACCGCGTTCCTGATGCGTTACTTCCGTGGTCACGAGATCCGTGCCCTGCGGCCATTCGCGCTCTATTGCGTGCTCGCGGGGATCGGCGCCCTGGCGCTGCTCGCGACCCTGGTTTGAACAACGGCCCGGTTGAACTTTCCCCGCCCGGCGGTGATCTCAATGGACGAGGTGCCGCGCCACCGGATGGAGCGGCGCCCGCGGCGCATTGCAACCCGGGGAGGCAGCATGAGTGAGGAGCACGAGGACCGCGGGCCGGAGCGCCCCGCTGGAGGGCTGTTTCGCAACCTGCCCTGGATGATCCTGCCGCTGGTGCCGGCGGCGGTGCTGTTCGTCTATTTCATCGAGGCGGGCAAGATCGTTTAACCGTGCAGCCTGATTAGGTTGCGCCTCGCAGAAACCTGAATGGCTGACGGGCGGTTGCTGGTTCAACCTGCCGTGGCCGTGGTGCGGCCGCGACGAACGACCCGGGAGGCCGCTCCCGCCCCCACCCGATAGCGCCGCAGCCACCGGCGCACCGTTACCCGATCGTCGCTCGCCGGGCCGTTCATCCCCGGGGAGACCGCCGTATTCTGCAGTCGAACCACGGCTCGTTGATGCCCGGAAATCACGCGCCCGGCCGATGAGGGCAAGCGCCTATCGCGCGTCCGGTCCCGGCCGGGCCAAGCCCGCATGCTCTCACCCCCCGCCCGGCAGCTCGATGCAATACGGCGTGGCCGATCGGAAACCTGAGTCACCCGGGCCCTCGGCGCCGCTCCGCTCCGCGTGGGTCGGGACGGCGGCGCGTGCGGCGACCGGCACGAGCGAGTCGAGCGCGGCTCTCCTCCGGGTGGCTGCCGGCCAGCCGCGCACCGGTTCCCGGGCCGTGCTGCGCGGAGCCGTCCCGATCCGTCCGGGCTTGCGGGTGGGAACCGATAAGCGGTGTTGAATATCCGGACGAACGCTGTGGTGTCTGTCGCCGCGTCCGGCTAGGGTCGGCCCTAGCAATCTTCGCGTGGGCCTTATGCCGCCGGACGGTGTTGCGGTCGGGATCGCTTTTTCCCGCCCGCAGCCCGTCTGCCCACGCCCTGATCCGAGGGGGAGCAGGGAGAAGAACAAATGGCAGGTGAGAAAAAGGATCGGGCCGCGACAGCGCCGGATGACGGGACGATCGGCCACGAGGAAGCCCGTACGCTTGGGGGGCTTTTCCGACTGCGTGTGCAGCGTACGCCAGAGGCACCGGCCTACAGACACTACGCGGCCCATACCCAGGCCTGGCAGGTGTGGACCTGGCGCGATATGGCCGCTTATGTGGCCCGATTCCAGGACGCGCTGCGCGCGCTAGACCTCGAACCGGGAGACCGGATTGCGATCATGCTGCCGAACGGCCCGGACTGGGTGGCGGCCGACCAGGCGGCGCTCGGCCTGAGCCTGGTTGTCGTGCCGTTGCACCTGGATCACCAGCCCTCGACCGTGGCCTACGTTCTGGCGCATTCCGGCGCCCGGGTGCTGTTGTTGCAGGACGCGACGGCCTGGCGCCGCCTCGAGGCCGCGGCGGACGCTCTGGACGGCCTGGATCGCGTGGTCGTCATGGACGGCCCGGTCCCGGCCAAAGACCCGAGACTGGTGGAACGGGACCGTTGGCTTCCCAGCTCGGCTTCCAGACTCGCCGCCCGGGACAACGACCCGGACGCCCTGGCGACGATCATCTATCCGCCGGGCGGGGCGCGCCCCAGGGGCGTCATGCTCTCGCACCGCAACCTGCTCTGGAATGCCTGGGCGTGCACCCGGATCAACCGGGCCGGTCCCGGAGACGTGGCGTTGTCGTTTCTGCCTCTGGCGCACAGCCTTGAGCGCACGGCGGGCTACTACCAGGCGATGCTGCAGGGAGTTGAAGTCGCGTTCAGCCGTTCGCCCGGGAAGCTGCTGGAGGACATGGCCGCGCTCCGGCCCACGGTGATGCTCTGCGTGCCGCGGATCTTCGAGCGTATCTTCGCGCGGCTCACGCAGGAGGCGGCCGAGCGCGGGCGCGGGTCCATGGCGCTTTGGGATGCTGCCCAGCGAATCGGCTACAGCCGGTTCGAACGCCGGCAGGGTCGGGCCGGCTGGCGTCCCTCGCATTTGGCCTGGCCTGTGCTCGAACGGCTGGTCGCGCGTCGCGTACGAGCCGTGTTTGGTGGCCGACTGCGTTTTACGGTCAGTAGCGGTGCCCCGTTGTCGCCCCGGATCGCGCGCCTGTTCCTCGGGTGTGGCGTGGACCTGCGTCAAGCCTATGCGCTCACGGAGGCTGGTCCGATGGTCTCCTGCAACCCCGGCGACGCCAATGAGCCCGCCAGCGTCGGCGTGGCTTTGCCCGGCGTGCGGGTGAGGATGCAACAAAACGGCGAGCTGCTGGTGAACAGCCCGGGGATCATGCAGGGTTACTGGAAGGATCCCCAAGCCACCCGCAAGGTGATCGACGAGACGGGCTGGCTGCACACCGGAGACAGGGTCGCCGGACTCGAGCGCAAGCGCCTCTACCTCAGCGGGCGCTTCAAGGGCATCGTCGTGATGTCCACTGGCGAGAAGGTCGCCCCCATGGAGCTGGAGAAGGCCATGTTGGCCGAACCGGTGATCGGGCAGGTGCTGGCGCTCGGGGAGGGGCGACCGTACATGGCGGCCCTGGTCGTCCTCGACCCGTCCTTGCGGGCCGACTATCTCAAGGATCTGGGGTTGGACCCCGGGGACCCCCGGGCCTGCGCCAGCGAGGCTCTCGAAGCCGACCTCCTCGGGCGCATCATGGAGCGCTTGCGGGATTTCCCGCGGTACGCCCAGGTGCGGCGCGTCGCGGTGATGCCGCAGCCGTGGACGGTCGAGAACGGTTTCTTGACCCCGACCAGAAGGATCCGGCGCCGACGGGTACTCGACCAACACGCCGAAACGGTCACTCGCCTCTACGAGGGGCACGCCGGCGTGCAGCTTACGACCCTGGCGAGGAACGTGCGGGTCGCCGGGTGAGTGGCGGACCAACGCCCGGCGGCACCACTCCCGAGGTTTCAGCGATCGAGGTCCTCCTCGCGGAACTCGCCGGGTCCCGCCTCGTGCTCGGCGTGCCGGCGCAGCTCGACGCGACGGATTTTGCCGGAGACGGTCTTGGGCAGCTCCATGAATTCGAGCCGGCGGATGCGCTGGTAAGGTGCCAGGCGTTCCCGGGCGAAGGCGAAGATCGAGCGCGCGGTCGCCGCGTCCGGTTCCTGGCCACGGCGCAGGACCAGGTAGGCCTTGGGCACGTTGAGCCGGCGCGGGTCCGGGCTGGGGACCACGGCGGCTTCCGCCACCGCCTCGTGCTCGATCAGGACCGACTCCAGCTCGAAGGGGCTGATACGGTAATCGGAGCTCTTGAACACATCGTCGGCCCGGCCCACGTACCAGTAGTAGCCCTCGGCATCGCGGCGTGCCACGTCCCCGGTCCGGTACCAGTGGCTGCCGATGGCCGCCCGCGTGCGTTCGGGATCGCCCCGGTAGCCCTGCATCAGGCCCATGGGGCGGGGGTCCAGCGCCAGCGCGATCTCCCCCTCGTCGGCCTCGTGCCCGTCGGGGTCGAGCAAGGCCACCCGGTAGCCGGGCAGCGGCCGGCCCATGGAGCCCGGGTGCAGCGGCTGTCCCGGGGTGTTGCCGATCTGCGCGGTGGTTTCCGTCTGCCCGTAGCCGTCGCGGATGGTCAGACCCCAGGCACTCTCGACCCGCTTGATGACCTCCGGGTTGAGCGGCTCGCCCGCGCTGACCAGGCTGCGCAGGCGGGTGCGGTAGTCGCCGAGATTCTCCTGGATCAGGAGGCGCCACACCGTGGGCGGCGCACACAGCGAGGTGACGCCCTTGTCGGCGATCGTGCGCAGGGTCTCCGGTGCGCTGAAGCGCGCCTGCCGGAAGACGAAAATGGTGCAGCCCGCGTCCCAGGGGGCGAAGAAGCTGCTCCAGGCGTGCTTGGCCCAGCCCGGCGAGCTGACGTTGAAGTGCACGTCGTCGGGCTGCAATCCGATCCAGTACATGGTCGACAGGCTGCCCACCGGGTAGGTCTGGTGCGAATGCAGCACCAGCTTGGGCCGCGAGGTGGTGCCCGAGGTGAAGTAGAGCAGCATGGGGTCGTCCGCCCGGGTGGGACCATCGGGTTCGAACTCCGCGGGCGCCGCATAGGCATCGTCGAACGCGTGCCAGCCTGCGACCGTGTCTCCCACCGCGATCCGGGTGAGCCCCTCGGCGAGGCCGGCAAACTTGTCGGCATGCTCGCTGCCGACCAGCAGATGGCGGACCTCGCCGCGCTGCAGCCGGTCCTCGAGGTCCTTGCGCGAGAGCAGCGTGGTCGCGGGAATGATGACCGCTCCCAGCTTGATCAGGGCGAGCATGGTCTCCCACAGCTCCACGACGTTCTCCAGCATCACCAGGGCGCTGTCGCCCCGGCCCACTCCCAGCCCGCGCAGGTAGTTCGCGACCCGGTTGGAGCGCTCGCGCATCTCGGCGTAGGTCAGCCGGTCTTCGCCGCCTTCCTCGTCCACCAGCCACAGCGCGAGCCGGTCTTCGTCCCGGGCGATCCGGTCAAAGTAGTCCAGGGCCCAGTTGAAGGTCTCGAGCTGCGGCCACCGGAACCCTTCCCACGCGCGCGTATAATCCTCGCGATGACGGATCAGGAAATCGCGCGCCTCGATCAGCTTCGACGCATCATCCATGGGATTCTCCTCGCGCTTGCGATTAACCGAAGCGGCTCGCCCACGGCCGGTCCCCGCAGGCGGGTGCACACGCGGCCCTGCCGCGGGCCGTTCCCGGCGACCGGCGCTGCTTCCCAGTCTGCTCCCACGGCACAGCGGCGGCAAGGCGTGGGAGACCCCCGGTGCCGGTAAGTCCATACCGGGCGGCAGGAGCCCCCGCCCGGAGAGCGCGTGACCGGCGACGGCACCGCGCCCGCGTGGCGTAGCGCTGCTACGCCTGCCCCCGTCCCCTGCCCTCACCGGTCGGGCGTCCTCCGAAACGCGGCATTGCCCCTGACCGGGTTCGTGTCCGGGGGTGCGGGCTAGAGCCACCCCTTACGTTTGAAGTACCAGTACGGCGCGATGCCGCTCAGGATCATCAGCACGACCGCGAAGGGATAACCCCAGGGCCAGCTGAGCTCGGGCATGTGGTGGAAGTTCATGCCGTAGATGCTGGCCACCAGCGTCGGCGGCAGGAAGACCACCGCGGCGATGGAAAAGATCTTGATGATCTGGTTCTGCTCGATGTTGACCAGCCCCATCAGGGCGTCCATGAGGAAGTTGATCTTGTCGAACAGGAAAGCGGTGTGGGGCAGCAGCGACTCGATGTCCCGCAGCATGTCCCGCGCCAGTGACCGGTGGTCCTTGCCCAGGCTCTCGCTGCGCAGGATGAAGGACAGTGCCCGCTGGGTGTCCATCAGGCTCATCCGGGCCTTGCCGTTGAGGTCCTCGTGCTCGGCCAGCCGCGCCAGCGCCCCCGGGATGTCGCTGTTGGTCTCGCGTGCCAGGATGGTGCTGCTGGCGGTTTCGAGGGACTGGTAGACCTCCTCCAGGATGTCCGCCAGGCGGTCCGTCTTGGCCGCGAACAGGGACAGCAGGATCGATACCGCGTCGTAGAGCATGCCGGGCTGGCGCCGTGCCTGCAGCCGCAGCATGCGGAACGTGGCCAGCTCCTGGTCGCGGAGAGTGAACAGGCGGCCGCCGTTGAGGGTGAACGCGACCGTCACGTTGACCGGGGTATCCTCGAAATCGTGCAGGAAATAGGAGTGGATGTGCAGGCCGTCGGCATCCTTGAAGAAACGCGACGTCGCCTCGATCTCCTCGACTTCCTCCGGGGTGGGCAGCGCCTGGTCAAACGCCTCCTGCACCCGGGCGCGCTCCGCCGCCGACGGATCCACCAGGTCCACCCACACGACGTCGGCGGGCATGGGCTCGTCTTCCTGCAGCGGCGTCTGGACGAGGCGCTTGTCCCGAAAGGTCAGCGCGGTCAGCATGGCGTATCCCCGGGGCGGTGTTGGTCTCGTATGCGCGCTGTGTACCGCGCGGGCCGGCCGCATGCCAGCCCGGGCTGCGCGGGGGGCTGCGCATCCGGTGGCCGGCGCGCGCAGCCGGGCCGAATTGCCCGGCATTATCAGCGCTGACCGGCCGTGATACAAACGCCGGCCCGCTTGTGCCGCCGGTTCCCCTCGGGCGTTGCGGACAATGTCCGCCCATGGCCTTTTTCAGCGTCGCAACCGGCAAACGCGGTTTCCCGGTTGCTCCATGGTCGGCAACCCGGTCCGAGGCAATGCCGCATCTCAGCGCACCTGTCGGTCTGTCCGGCAAGGCGCGAGGAACCACATCCCTGCAGCGCGCCGGGGCGGCCGGAAAACCGCGCTTTTCAGCAGCCCCTAGGGATGCAGGGCGAGGACCAGATAGAGCACGTACAGGGCGGCGTTGAACAGCAGCTGCCACACGCGGATGCCACCCGTGGCCAGCGCCAGGCGGGTCCAGGCGGCCGCCGCCAGGGTCACCGCCGCCCCGATGACCACGTCGGGGCGCAGCGTCCAGGGGGTGAGGGTGATCCCCAGCGCCGGCAACAGGGTGCCCTGGAAGACCATCGCGCCCGTGATGTTGCCGAACGACAGGGTATCCTTGCCGCCCCGTATCCATATGATGCTGTTAAGCTTTTCCGGAAGCTCGGTGGCCACGGGGACCAGCAGCAGGGAGAGCAGCAGGGGCGATGCGTCCAGGCGCGCGGACACCTGCTGGACCGCCGCGATGAACCCGTGGGCACCCGTGACGAGAAGCAGCACGGCGCCGGCCAGCTGGATACAGGTCGTGATCCAGCCCGCGGGCAGGTGCAGGCGGGCCAGGAACAGCGGTGCCCGCGCCCGGGTTTCGTGGCCCTCGTCCACCAGCGCCGGCGAGGCGCGCAAGGTCAGCAGCAGGTAGATAAAATACAACGTGACCAGCATCGCCGAGACCGCGACCCGGACGATGATCAAGCGGTGGGGTACGAAAAGCATGGCCGCGGCGAGCACGAACGCCACCAGGAACACGTCGAGATCCCGCACCAGTCCCGAGCGCTCCGGCCGGAAGCGTCCGCGCAGGCCGCGGCGGCGCAACGAGACGAGGGCGAGCAGCGACAGGGAGAGGGTGGACAGCATCAACGGGGCGCCCAGGATCGCACCCACGCCGATCTCCTCGTTGATTTGGCGGTCGGGCGTTCCCGCGGCGAGCGCCAGCAGCGGGATCAGGGTCTCGGGCAGCGCGGTGCCCACCGCAGCGAAGATCGATCCGGTAACGCCTTCCGAGATGCCCAGGCGGGCGCCCAGGCACTCCAGGGCGTTGGTGAACAGCTCGGACGCCGCGACGATCACCAGCAGCATGAGCACGATCTGCACGATCAGCATGCGGTCATCCCTTTACCGGCAGCGTGCCGGGTGGGGCGCGGAACTCACGCGGGCGTCCCGGGCGAATTCCCTGAACTGACGAGTACGGAGGAACCCGGCCGGATATGGGCCCGAGGATAATGCATCTGACCCGCGGCCGCGCGCGAGAAGGTCTGGGAGGGTGCGGCAGGCAGGGTGGCCGTACGGGTCGCGCGACCGGTCTGGGCGACCTATCCGCGCGGCGATTACCGGGAGCTGCGGGTGGCGCTGAAGCTCCCGCGCGACGTGATCGTGCCGGTCAATGCGGGCGAGAGGCTGGGAAAGCTGAGCGTAAGCCTTGATAATGACACTCTCGCCCGCGTGCCGGTGGTGGCGGCGGCGAGGGTTCCGGAGGGGGCGACCTCTGGCGGCGCTGGCACGCCGCCGCCTGGCTCTCGCTCAGCCGACACCTGAAGGAGTGGTTTCCCAAGCTGACCCGCGCCATCGCGTCCAACTGACCAGGGAGCACAGTACCCGGGGACACCGCCCCGACCGGTGCCGACCAGCGATCATGAGGCTTTCCAGCGTGACAGGCCGGCTGTTCCGATTCGTCGCCACCGCTTCGGTGAGCGGGCTGCTCCTGTGCGCCTTGCTGTTCCTGTGCGCCTATGCGTACTTCGCGCCGCAGCTGCCGAGCATCGCCTCGCTGAAGGATCCGAAGCTGACGGTGCCCCTGAAGATCTACACGGCCGATCACCAGCTGATCGGCGAGTTCGGTCCGAACCGGCGCTCGCCGGTCAAGTACAAGGACTTCCCCCCGCGGCTCATCCATGCCTTCCTCGCGGCGGAGGATGCCAACTTTTTCCATCACCCGGGGGTCAGCGTGAAGGGCCTGCTGCGGGCGGCGGTGAACCTGGCGCTGACAGGCCGCAAGACCCAGGGCGGCAGCACCATCACGATGCAGGTGGCACGCAACTACTTCCTTTCAGATCGCAAGACCTTCACGCGCAAGTTCCGGGAGATCCTGCTGGCCCTGCGGATCGACCGCCGCTACAGCAAGCAGAAGATCCTGGAGCTGTACCTGAACAAGATCTATTTCGGCGAGGGCGCCTACGGCATCTCGGCGGCGGCGCAGACCTACTACGGAGAGAACCTGGATCAGCTCACCCTGGCCCAGACGGCGATGCTGGCCGGCCTGCCGCAAGCGCCGTCGGCGGCCAATCCGCTGTCCGACGGTCAGGCGGCGACGCAGCGGCGCAACTACGTGCTCGGCCGCATGCGGGACCTCGGCTACCTCGACCGGGACACCTACCGCCAGGCCATCTCCGAGCCGCTGACCGCGAAGCTGCACCGGGAGCAGATCCCGGTCACCGCCGGCTACGTGGCCGACTTCGCGCGCGAGCACATGCTGAAAAAGTATGGCAAGAAGGCCTACACCAGCGGCTACCGGGTGATCACCACGCTGGATTCCTCGGACCAGCAGGACGCGGTGCAGGCGCTCCGCGCAGACCTGCTCGCCTATGACCGTCGCCACGGTTACCGCGGGCCCGAAGGCAGGATTTCCCTGCCGCCGTCCGGCGGACCGCTTCCGGTGCACCGGATACGCCAGGCGCTGAACCAGCACCCGGGGCTCGGCGGGCTGAGCACCGGCGTGGTCGTGGCCGTGCAAGACAAGAGTGCCCGCGTCTATACCCTGGATCACGGTGGCGTGCAGGTCGACTGGGACGGGCTCGGCTGGGCGCGGCCCTACAAGGGCCCGAATGCCCGCGGACCGGCCCCGAAGACCGCGTCCGACGTGGTCTCCCGCGGCGACATCGTACGGCTCGCGCGCAAGTCCGGGTCCGGGGGCTGGATGCTGGCCGAGATCCCGAAAGTGCAGGGCGCGTTGGTGGCGCTCGATCCGCGCACCGGGGCGACCCGGGCGCTGGTCGGCGGCTTCGATTTTCGCCAGAGCAAGTATGACCGCGCGCTCATGGCCCACCGCCAGCCCGGGTCGTCGTTCAAGCCCTACATCTATTCCGCGGCGCTGCACTCGGGCATGACCCAGGCGACGGTAGTCAACAATGCCCCGGTGGTCGTACCGGGCGGCTTCGACGCCACCTGGCGTCCGCAGAACTACGAGCGCACCTTCTCGGGGCCGACGCCCCTGCGCCAGGGGCTGTTTCATTCGCTCAACCTGGTCACCATCCGGGTCCTGCAGCGCATCGGCCTGGGGAACGCACGCAAGTACGTGAGCCGCTTCGGCTTCCCCGAGAAGCAGCTACCCGACAACCTGACCCTGGCGCTCGGCAGCGCCGCCGTGACCCCGCTGCAGATGGCCCGGGGATACTCGGTGTTCGCCAACGGGGGCTTCCTGATCAAGCCGCACCTGATCCGCAAGATCATCGGGCCCGACGGCAAGACGCTCTACCAGGCGCAGCCCGTGAGCGCCTGTCCGTCCGGCGGGACCGGCGACGAGACGGAGGGCTGCGCGCCGCGCGTGATCAGCGCGCAGAACGCCTACATCATGACCGAGATGATGCACGGAGTGATCCAGCACGGGACCGGGCGGGCCGCCCGCAAGCTGGGACGTGCCGACCTGGCGGGCAAGACCGGCACCACCAATCAGCAGAAGGACGCCTGGTTCGACGGCTTCAACCGGCAGCTCGTCGCGATCTCCTGGGTGGGATTCGATCAGCCCGCGACCCTGGGTCACTACGAGACCGGCGCGCGGGCGGCCCTGCCGATGTGGATGGACTTCATGGGCGCGGCCCTCAGGGGCACGCCGGAAAGCCCGCCGCTGGAGCCCTCCGGCCTGGTCACCGCGCGCGTCGACCCGGCCACCGGCAAGCGCGTCCACCGGGCCGCCAGCGCCAGCGTATTCGAGACCTTCCGGGCGGACAACCTGCCGCCCTTCGAGGATCGCAATGCCTATGCCGGGACCTCCGCCGGCAGCCCGGAACCGGGCGGCTCCGCGTCCTCATCATCCTCCGGGAACCTCGAGCGCTCCCTTTACTGAAGATGCCAGCCCGGTCCGGCCGGAATGGGTACGTCCGGGACCAGGCCGCCGCTTGTGCGAAAGATATATAGGGTATGCTTGCCATCTTCTGTCACCGATCGATGGCACACGATGAATCTCAAGCATCTGGCGGTCTTTCATGCGGTCGCGCAGGCCGGCAGCATCAGCGGGGCAGCGGAGCGTTTGTTCGTCAGCCAGCCCGTGGTCTCGCGGCAGGTGCGCGAGCTGGAGGCGAACCTGGGCCTGGCCCTGCTCGAGCGGATGCCGCGGGGGGTGCGCCTGACCGAGGCGGGACGGATGCTGGCGGAGTACGCGGGCCGGATGTTCGCGCTCCAGCACCAAGCCGAGGCGCTGCTGAAGGACCTCCGGGGCCTGCGCGCAGGCCAGCTGGTGCTGGGCGCGAGCATGACCATCGGCAACTACTTGCTGCCGCCGGTACTGGCGGCGTTCCAGCGGAAGCACCCGGAGGTGGAGGTCAGCCTGGAAGTCGCCAACTCGGAGGTGATTCACAGGCGAGTCCTCGGGGACCGGGTGGATATTGGGTTTACCGAGGGCCTCGCCGAGGCCGGCGACCTGGTCGGTGAGGTGTTTATGAGCGACGAGCTGGTGGTGGTCGGATCGCCGGATCATCCGCGTGCCGATGGCCCGCCCGTGTCGGTGGCCGAACTGTGCGGCGAGCCGTGGGTGATGCGCGAGCCCGGCTCGGGTACGCGCGCGGTGTTCGAGGAATCGCTGCGCGAGCGGGGGCTCGAACCGTCGCGGGTCATGTCCATGGGCAGCCCGGAGGCGGTCAAGCGCGCGGTGTTGGCCGGTGCCGGGCTGGCGGCGGTGTCATCCCTCACGGTCAGCGCGGAACTGGACGCCGGCCTGCTGGCGCGTCTCCCGGTATCCGACCTGGAGCTGACCCGGGCGCTGCATCGGATCCGGCTGCCGCACCGCGAGCATGGACCGGCGCTAAGCGCCTTTATGGCATTGCTTGGTGCCGCGGTGGGCCGGATGCAAGCCTGAGGGCAGTGCCGCACCGCGGGCAAGGCGCCGCCATGCTGCGTCCTCCACGCTTGCTGCTGACCGGAGCCCGTGCCCCGGCAAGGTTCGGGCCGACCCGGCGAAGGCCGGGTCGCGAGGGGCGCCCGTGGCCGCGGCCGATCCGGACACCGTCAGGGCTACCCATTCGTCGAACAGGGGGAGCGACGCATGAATACTGCTGGACCGGAAAGCCGTCACTTCAGGAAGGAGCTCGGCTGGTTCACGCTGTTGGCGATGAGTCTGGGCACCGTGATCGGCTCGGGCTGGCTGCTGCTGCCGGGTGTCGTCGCGGCCCGGGCCGGCCCGTCCAGCGTCTTCGCATGGGTGATCGCGGGCGTGATCATGCTGATCGTGTGTCTGGTGTATGCGGAGCTCGGGGCGGCCTGGCCCGCGCCCGGGGCGGTGGCCCTGTATCCCCAGCTTTCCCACGGCAGCTTTGTCGGGCATATCGCGGGGTGGGCGGCGTTCGTTTCCTACGTGATCATCCCGCCGGCGGAGGCGGTGGCGGTAACCCGCTACGCCGCCGCCTACGTCCCGGCCCTGACCACTTCCTCGCAGCACCTGACAGTCCTGGGCATCGGCATGTCAATCGGGATTCTGGCGCTGCTGGCGTTGCTGAACTACGTCGGTGTGCGCTACCTCGGGATCTTCCAGAACTGGGTCACCAGCCTGAAGTACATCCCCATCGTCCTGTTCATCGGCGGGATCCTGTTCCTGGCCTTCCGCGGCGAAAACTTCTCGGCCTTCGGCGGTTTCGCGCCCTACGGCGCCTCCGGGCTGTTCCTGGGCACCGCCGGCACCGTGTTCGCCTACGTCGGCTTCCGCCAGGCGCTGGATTTCGGCGCCGAGGCCCGCAACCCGGGTCGTGACCTGCCCCTTGCGCTGGTCGGTACCGTGCTGATCGCCATGTTCACCTACGTGCTGATCTCGATTGTGTTCGTCGGTGGCATCCACTGGCAGGGCCTGGGTCAGTACGGTGTCCGGCCGGGCCAGTGGCATACCCTTTCCAATCTCCCCGCTCCGCTGTACAACCTGTTGGTCGCGGGCGGGTTGGGGTTCATCGCCTTCCTGATCTTTCTCGACGGCATCGTCTCGCCCAACGGGCCCAACGCCACCAACGTGGGGTCGGTGCCCCGCGTGCTGTACACGATGGCGGAGCACCGCAGCATGCCGCGCGTGTTCATGCGGCTGAACCCGCGGCTGGGCACGCCGGGCTGGGGCCTGTTCCTGTGCTTCCTGGCGGAGGTGTTCTTCCTGCTGCTCACGACCGGCGGCTACGCCGAGCTGATCGCGGCGATCAATGTCGCGTTCATGGTGGCCTATGCCATGGGTCCGGTATCCTGCGGCGGCCTGCGAATCATTGCTCCGCGCGTGCCGCGCCCGTACCGGCTGCCGGCGGCGCGGGTGCTTTCGCCGCTGGCGTTCGTGTTCGCCTCGCTGCTGCTGTTTTGGAGCAAATGGCCGCTCACCGGCGAGACCCTCGCGGTATTGTTCGTGGGCGTGCTGGTCTACGTCGGCTACGGGCTGGCGGGCCGGGTCGAGATGCGCACGGTGCGTTACGGTTACTGGATCATCGTCTACCTGCTGGCGATGACGGCGCTGTCTTACCTTGGCGATAGACACTTCGGCGGGCGTGGCGTGATCCCGTTCGGCTGGGACGTGCTGGCCGTCGCCGTGGTGTCGCTGGTGATCTATTACTGGGGCGTGCGCCAGTCGGTCCAGTTCGAGCGCGAGATCGGCAGCCGGGCACGGGCCGATGCCGAGCAGCGCCACGCCGAGGTGCGGCAGGCCGGGCGCGAATAGCCCCCATGGTACGGTCGCTTCGCACCCCGGGCACGGCAGTCTCTACTTGCTGACCAGAGCGGATGCCACGTCGCGGAGCGCGGGTGTGGTAACAACCAGGGGAGACGCAGAAGCGGCCCACCGAGCGAACGCCGGGCCGATGTCCGGCACACGCGCCGGACGGCCCAGCCGCGTCCGCTAGCTTTCATATCTCTGCGCCAACGCGCGCACGATGGCGGCGAACTCCTCCCGCAGCCCGGCCGGGCCCAGCACCTCGACGTAGCGTCCGAAACCCTGCAGCCACCAGCGCAGCTGCAGCGTGTCGGCCACGGTGGCGGACAGGTGGGTGCGGCCGTCGCCCTGCGGCATGAGCTCCTGGTCCGCGCTCAGGGGTGTCTCGTAGAGGTGGTAGGCGACTTCGTCGTCGAACAGGGCTTCCAGGCGGACGGGCTCGTCGGCGACGCGGTAGTCGAAGTGCTTTTCCGCGATGTATTGTCCCAGGTCGAAGCCGGGCGGCCGGGTCACCGGCTCATCCAGCGGCCGGGCCTGCTCGAGCCGGTGCAGGGCGAGCTGCAGCACGTCCGCGTAGTTCCACAGGCTGGCGACCAGGTAGATCACCCCGTCACGCACGACCAGCCCGAGCGGGTTGACCTTGTACTCGCGGCGCTCGGGCGGATGGTTGCGGGGCCGGTAAACGGCCTCGAACCGGCGGTCCTCCAGCAGCGCATGGTAAACCGTGCGCACCACGGCCGGATCGATGTTCGGCTCGAGCAGCCGCTGGGTGCGCGAGATGACCCGCACCTTCTCCGGCCAGTCGGCGAGCGGCGATGCCCCCTGCTCCAGCACCTCGGCGGCGCGCTCCATGTGGGGTGCCAGGTGGTCCATCGCCGGCTGCGGCAGCAGCGGCTCCAGGAACAGGCGGGCCAGGCGGAAGGTGAGCGCGGTCTCGGGCGGCATCGCCGGCAGGTCGACGATGCTGGCGTCCGCCCGCCACGACCAGCCGTAGGGTCGCTCACGCTCGTCCGAGACCAGCGGGAACACCGACGACAGGTTGTCCAGGTCCCGCTGGATCGTGCGCAGCGTGGTCCCGAAACCCTGGGACTGCAGCCGCGCCTGCAGCTCGGCGGTCGAGATCCTGCGCGGCGCGCGCGGCACCTCGCGCAGCATCGCGAGCTGGCGCAACGTGGTGTCGGACACGGTTCCCCCCCTCCCGGCCGTGAGCCGTCCGTGTTGTCGGGCGCCGTTCAGTCTGCCGGGTGATTATTGCGCCCGGTTGAACCCAGAATCCTGACGTACTGCGGCGGCAAATGCACGGCCAGGCGCTGGTCGACCGCGAGCTGCAGGCCCTCGCACACGTGCCTGGGCAGCAGCAGGTCCAGGGTCACCGGCCCCTCCACGCGCAGGGCCACGGCCAGGCCCTGCCGGCGAATGCTGCGCAGGACACCCTCGACCACGTTCTCACTGGGCCGGGCTACCGGATCCTGGCGCGGCGGCAGCAACTGCACGTCCTCGCCCCGGATGCCCCAGCTTACCTCGCCGGCGGGCGCGCGCCCGCCCGCCCAGCGGGCGCGTAATGAACCGCAGGCGGTATCCAGGAGCGCCTCGCCGTCCGGCGCGGTGCGTGCCACACGACCGCCGAAGATGTTGCGGAAGCCCAGCAGGCGTGCCAGCGACTCGGTCGCGGGCCGGCTGAAGACTTCTTCGGGCGGCCCCTCCTGCACGATGCGTCCGCCGTCGAGCACCGCCAGCCAGTCGCACTGCTGGGCCAGGTGGGAGTCGTGGGTGGCAACCAGTGCCGGCAGCCGTGCCTGCTCGATCACGGCGCGCAGCTCTTCGAAGACGGCATCGCGCAGGCCGGGCTCGAGTGCACTGGTGGGCTCGTCCAGCAGCAGCAGCTCGGGATCGCGGGCGAGCGCGCGGGCCAGCGCCACCCGCTGTGCCTGGCCGCCGGAGAGCTCCGCCGGGTAACGTTCCGCCAGCCCGGCGAGTCGGACCCTGCCCAGCAGCTCCCGGGCCCGCTCCAGGCGATCCGGTCCGCGCAGCGGGTAGGCGATGTTGCCCAGCGCCGTCAGGTGCGGAAACAGCGCGCTGTCCTGGGGCAGAAAACCGATCCGGCGCCGCTCGGGCGGCAAACCGGCGTAGGGCTCCCCGGTGGCCGGGACCAGGCCGCAGATGGCGCGCAGCAGCGTGGTCTTGCCCGCGCCGCTGCGCCCGGCCAGGGCGGTGAGACCGCGCAGCTCAAAGTGGGCCTCGATGCACGCCGGGCGCTCGATCCGGTAATCGACCCGCATGCCTACACCCCCGCGGCGTCGGGGCGCGCCTGCGGCCGACGCCGCCACGCCAGCAGGCCCAGCAGCAGGGGCAGCGGCAGGCCTACGAGGAAGAACAGCCATAGCAGCGGGTACACGGAGGGAAGCCCGAAGTCCTGCAGGTTCACCCACAGCTTCACCGGGATGCCCTGCGGGTAGTACGCCATCACCAGTACCACACCGAACTCGCCCAACGCCCGCACCCAGGCGATCGACAGTGCCGCCGCGAGGCCCAGCCAGGACAGCGGCAGCGTGACGCGCCGGAACACCCGCCAGGGCGAGTCACCGAGGGTGCGCCCAAGCTGCTCCAGCTCCGGGGTGACCCCCTCGATGGCGGCGCGCGCACCGACCACGTAGTAGGGGGCGGACGCGTACACCTGCGCCAGCACGAACGCCGGCGCCGTGTTCGTCAGGCTCACGCCCAGGCCCGAGAACCAGCCGCCCAGCCAGCCGTAAGGCCCGTAGAGGGTGGTCAGCAGAATGCCCAGGGCCAGCGGCGGCGTCAGCAGGGGCACCAGCAGCAGTCCCTCGACCCAGGCGCGGCCCCGGAAGCGTCGCCGGGCCAGCACCCAGGCCAGCGGCGTGCCGAAGGCCACCACGATGACCATGGCCACGGCCGTGTAGACCAGCGAGACCCGCAGCGCCGCCAGGTCCCCGCTGGCGAGCGCGAAGTGCCGCCAGGGCGTATGCGTCACCAGCGCCGTGACCGGCAGCAGCAGGAAAGCCAGCCAGGCCAGGGCGAGCACCAGGGTCCACTGGGGCCGGAGCCTGCTCATGTCGGCCACTTCCGCCGGCAACGCCTGCGCACGCGTCGGTCGTCGCCCGCTGCATCCGCGCAATGGCGACGGCCCCCGATTTCCAGGCATGCCGTGCCACCGCGACGGGAGCGTTGCTTCGGGATCGTTCGTGCGTTTGGTGCTGGAAGCATTTCGCCCTGTCGGGCGAGCCACCTGTTACTAACCCGGTCAGGGGTAAGGTCGCGTCTCAGCGCCCCTGCCGGTCTGTCCGGCAAGGCGCGAGGAGCGGAAGGTTTCCGACCCGAACGCGTGCCGCAGGGCCGCTTCCGATCGGCCCAGGCGGCGACGCGCTGATACTTAAGGCCTAACACTTAAAACTCAACACTCGTGCTGCGATAGGCGGCACAGAGGCCTACCGCAGCACGCTCCCGTGCGGCGGCCCATACCCGTCCTTCCGCAACATCGCCTGCCCCTTCGCGCTTTGCATGAACTTCACGAACTGCCGCCCGGCTTTCGGGTTGGCGGCGTTGTTCAGCACCGCGGCGTAGAATACCAGCGGCTGGGGGTGCACCTCGCGGGGTTTGCCGGTCTTGCCCTTCAGGCGGAAGCCGGCCTTGCGGTACCAGCTCTTCTGCAGGCCCGGGCGGCTGAGGTCGATCTGCGGCGGCAGGCTGACGTAGGGCAGGCCGCGTGAAACCACCGCGCTGCGGTAGCCGGAGGAGGCGTCGATCTGGCCCGACTCGAGCCGGGTGATCAGCGCGCTCTCGGCAAAGATCTGCTTCGGGTTCTCGGGGCTCCCCAGGATCTTCTTCACCAGGCCCGGCCGGTGGTAGTAGCGCTCGGCCAGCTGGAAGGTGAACACGATGTTGCGGCCCTGGGGATCGGTGGCGGGATCGGTGCGCCCGAAGCGCAGGCCCTTCTCCTGCAGGACCTCGTACCACTTCTGCTTTCCGCGGGCCGCGGCCCGGAAGTCCGGGGCGAACCGGCTGTTCGGGTTGTACGCGATCACCATGCGGGTGCTGGCCACGGGCACCGCGTGGTCCACCAGGCCGCGCTCGATCAGGATGCGCATCGGGCCCGGTGTGACCGAGACGAACACGTCGGCACGCATGTGCTTCGAGGCGAGCAGGCGCGCGAGGCCGTATGCCCCGTGCCCGATGCCCTGATAATCTGCCCCGTGGCCCTTCGCGAACGCGGGGCCCAGGTTCCGGTCCATGACGGTACCCATGGAACCGGCATAGGCGACCCTGAGAGTCGGCCTGGCAAGCGCAGTGCCCCCGCTTAGCGCGACACTCGCCAGCGTGAGCCAGAGACACGCGTTGCGCGCTGCGCGTAGCCTCATGGTCATGGTTCGCTCCTCGGAGTTGGTTTCGGGACCGCAACGCGCTATATATCACAAAACATAACGGTGACGACAGTGGGGCAATGATGGTGTCACGGAGCATCGAAGCGGACTCGTTGCGGTTCCATGTGCGCCTGCGCGTCGCGCGCGGCCGGCGCGGCGTCATCGGGCCGGGCAAGGCCGACCTGCTCGAGGCGATTCGCGATTCCGGCTCGATCTCGCGGGCCGCCCGCCGCATGCGCATGAGCTACCGGCGGGCCTGGGACCTGGTGGACGATCTCAATGGCCTGTTCCGTTCGCCGCTGGTGGAGACGGCCCGGGGCGGCCTCCGGGGCGGCGGTGCACGGCTCACGGAGGCCGGGGAGCTGGTGTTGCGGCGCTACCGGGAGATGGAGGACGAGGCCCTGCGGGTCCTCGCCCGGCGCGCGCCGGGCTTCGCCTCTCTGGTGGGCCGCGCGGAGGACGATGCCTGACAGCGGCGAGTGGCGGAAGCCGGTGCGGCAACCGCGCGTTCCCCGGCTGCCGGCCCCGAGAGCACTGGTATACTCTCCGCGCCCGGGCACCAACAAAGGGGGCGAGCCATCCCTGCCAACCACCGCCGCACTCTCTGTGGGACTGGGTCTCGTGCTGCCGCTCGGCGGCGCCGTCGCTGCTCCCGCCCGCGCATTCAACCCGGGCCCGTTCGCCGCCGCGGTGATCGCCGCCGAGGCCTGGGTGACCGGCAAGGCGGCGCTCAGCCGGCCACCGCATGCCATGCGGCCGCGCCGCCTGCAGGTTGCCGCCGGTTGGTTTGACGTGTCGCAGCGACGCAACGTCACAACCACGACCACGTCATCAGCCACTACGATCCCGGCGCGGACATCCTCGCCGTGGGCCTGTCCAGGCGGCTGCAATAGGCTCTCTGACCGGGCCGGTGATTCGTGGCACAATCGAGCGCATTTGCGAATTGCCGCCGGGCGCCTGCGGCAGGCGGTCCGGTACGCCGGCAAAGACATTCGACCACGACGAAATCCAGCGAAACGACGAGGAAGACCAACGTGTTCAAGACGCGCATCACCGAAATGTTCGGGATCGAGCATCCCATCGTGCAGGGCGGCATGCAGTGGGTCGGCCGGGCCGAGCTGGTCTCGGCGGTGGCCAACGCCGGCGCGCTCGGCTTCATCACCGCGCTCACCCAACCCACCCCGGAGGACCTGTCCAGGGAGATCGAGCGCTGCAAGAGCATGACCGACAGGCCCTTCGGCGTGAACCTGACCATCCTGCCGGCGCTCAAGCCGCCGCCGTACGCCGAGTACCGCCAGGCGATCATCGAGGCGGGCGTGAAGATCGTCGAGACCGCGGGCAACAATCCCCAGGAGCACATCGACGAGTTCAAGAAACACGGCATCAAGGTGGTGCACAAGTGCGTGGCGGTACGCCACGCGATCAAGGCCGAGAAGCTGGGCGTGGACGCCGTCTCCATCGACGGTTTCGAGTGCGCCGGCCACCCCGGCGAGGACGACGTGCCGGGCCTGATCCTGATTCCGGCGGCGGCCGACAAGGTGGCGATCCCGCTGATCGCCTCGGGCGGCTTCGGCGACGCGCGGGGCTTGGTCGCGGCCCTGGCGCTCGGCGCCGATGGGATCAACATGGGCACCCGCTTCATGTGCACGAGAGAGTCGCCCATCCACCAGAAGATCAAGGAGCAGATCGTGGCCAACGACGAGCGCGCCACGGAGCTCATCTTCCGTACCCTGCGCAACACCTCGCGGGTGGCGAAGAACAAGGTCGCCGAGGAGGTGGTCGCCATCGAGCGCGAGGGCGGCGCCACCATCGACGACCTGGCGCCGTTGGTGTCCGGCAAGCGCGGCGCGGTGGTCTATGCGAAAGGCGACCCGGACTACGGCATCTGGTCGGCGGGCCAGATCCAGGGCCTGATCCACGACATCCCGAGCTGCAGCGAGCTGGTCAGTCGCATCGTCACCGAGGCCCGGGGCCTGATCCGCGACCGCCTGAACGGCATGGCCGGACTGGCCACCGCCGAGGCGGTCTGAGCCCCGACCGGCGCGCGCCGGCTCAGCCGGAAGCGGAACTCTGGTTCCCGTTCGGGGGCCGTGGAGGCCGGTCCTGGGGCTCGTGGCGACAACGCGGATAGTCCCTGCAGATGCCGCCGCAGCGGCAGGCGGACAGGCGCTGCGCGCGGGGAATCCGGATCTTGCGGCGCCCATAGGCGCTGGCCTGGCGTTTCATGGCTCCAGTGTAACGGATGGAGCAAGCCGGCCGCGAGCCCGTGCGGCGCCGCCGGAACCCTTGCTAGAGTGAGCGGCATCGGGAAGCGAATGCCAAGTCCCGCTGGAGGGCGCCGGAAGCGAAGGCTTCGCTGACTACGAGGCGCCACCGGGGGATCAGCCGGAGAGCGGATGCTCTACAGCTCGGGCACCACCGGCCGGCCCAAGGGCGCGCGCCGGCTGCTGCGGGGCAAGACCCCCGAGCGGGCCGTCGCGCCGGGCCTGGGGTTGTTCCGGCAGCTGTTCGACTTCCCGGTGGCTGAAGGCGTGCGCGCTCTTGGCCAAAACCTAAAACCCGCAACTCGTGTTCGCTCCGGGAGACGCGATGGCCAACCAGCACGACGAGATACATCGCGACCTGCGCAACGGCGTCCGTCGCATCTGCGACCGCTACGGTCCGGCCTACTGGCGGGAGCTGGACCGCAACGGGGAGTACCCCACGGCCTTCGTCGACGAGATCACCGCCGCCGGTTACCTGGCCGCGCTGATTCCCGAGGAGTACGGCGGGTCCGGGCTGGGAGTGACCGAGGCCTCGATCATCCTCGAGGAGATCAACCGCTCCGGCGGCAATGCCGCGGTGTGCCACGCGCAGGTTTACATCATGGGTGCCTTGCTGCGCCACGGCTCCAAGGCGCAGAAACAGGCCTACCTGCCCGGGATCGCCACCGGCGACCTGCGGCTGCAGGCGTTCGGGGTGACCGAGCCGGATGCCGGCACCGATACGCTCAGCATCTCCACCCAGGCGGTACCCAAGGGCGAGCGTTACGTGGTCAACGGCCAGAAGATCTGGACCTCGCGCGCGCAGCACTCGGACCTGATGCTGCTGCTGGCCCGCACCACCCCGCTGGACCAGGTCAGCAAGCGCACCGAGGGGCTTTCGCTGTTCCTGGTGCACCTGCGCGAGGCGGTGGGCAAGGGGGTCGAGATCCGGCCGATCGAGACCATGATCAACCACCACACCACGCAGGTGTTCTTCGACGACCTGGAGGTGCCGGCGGAGAACCTGATCGGCGAGCAGGGGCGCGGCTTCCGCTACATTCTCGACGGCATGAACGCCGAGCGCATCCTGATCGCGGCGGAGTGCGTGGGCGACGGCGACTGGTTCATCGAGACCGCCAGCCGTTATGCCGGTGGGCGCGAGGTGTTCGGCCGGCCGATCGGCGCCAACCAGGGGATCCAGTTCCCCATCGCCCGGGCCTACGCGCACATCCGCGCCGCGGACCTGATGCGCTACCGCGCCGCCGAGCTGTACGATTCGGGCGAGCGCTGCGGCGCCGAGGCCAACATGGCCAAGCTGCTGGCCGCCGACGCCTCCTGGGAAGCGGCCAACGCCTGCCTGCAGACCCACGGCGGCTTCGGCTTCGCGCGCGAGTACGATGTCGAGCGCAAGTTCCGCGAGACCCGCCTCTACCAGGTGGCGCCGATCTCCACCAACCTGGTGCTGGCCTACCTGGCCCAGCACGTCCTGGGTCTGCCGAGGTCCTACTGATGCGCCCGCTCGACGGGATCACGGTGGTGGCGCTGGAGCAGGCCGTGGCCGCGCCGTACGCCACCCGGCAGCTGGCCGACCTCGGCGCCCGCGTGATCAAGGTCGAGCGTACCGGCGGCGGCGACTTCGCCCGCCGCTACGACAGCCGGGCGGGCGGCCAGAGCAGCTACTTCGCGTGGCTCAACCGATCCAAGGAGTCGCTGGTGCTGGACCTCAAGCACCCGGCGGCCGGAGAGATCCTGGAGCGGCTGCTGGCCGACGCCGACGTGTTCGTGCAGAACCTTGCGCCCGGCGCCGCGGAGCGCCTGGGCCTGGGTGCGGATGCGCTGCGTGAGCGCCACCCGCGCCTGGTGCGCTGCGCCATCTCCGGCTACGGCACCGACGGGCCCTATGCGACGCGCAAGGCCTACGACCTGCTGATCCAGGCCGAGAGCGGCGTGGTCTCCCTGACCGGCACTCCGGAGACACCGGCCAGGGTGGGCATCTCGGTGGCCGACATCGCCGCCGGCATGTATGCCTACAGCGCCATCCTGGCGGCCCTGTTCCAGCGCGAGCGGGAGGGCGTCGGCCGGGCGATCGAGATCTCCATGCTCGAGGCGCTGGGCGAATGGATGGGCGCGCCGATGTACTATGCCAGCGGCCGACAGGGCGCGCCGAAGCGAAACGGCGCCCGCCACGCCACCATCGCGCCCTACGGGCCCTATGCCACTCGCGACGGGCACACGCTGCTGATCGGGATCCAGAACGAGCGCGAGTGGCGGCGCTTCTGCGCGGAGCTGCTGGGCGATGCGGCGCTCGCCGACGACGCCCGGTTCGCCACCAACGCCCGGCGGGTGGCCAACCGCGAGGCGCTGGAGGCGATCGTGGCCCGGGCTTTCGCGGCACTGGACACCGACGCCGCCGAGGAGAAGCTGGAGGCGATCGGCATCGCGCGCGCCCGGCTGCGCACGATCGAGGAGTTCGCGCAGCACCCGCAGCTGGCGGCGCGAGACCGCTGGCGGGAGGTGGCCGTGCCGGGCGGCACCCTGCCGGCCCTGCTGCCGCCCGGTCTGCCGCAGGGGGTCGAGCCGCGCATGGATCCGATCCCGTGCGCCGGCGAGCACACGGCGGCGATCCTCGCCGGGCTGGGCTATGCGAGCGAGGAAATCACCCGCCTGGCCGCGGCCGGCGCGATCGAGTACCCGGACGAGGACGAGCAGCCATGAGCATCCGCGAGGGCGACCCCGGTAACTTCTACGAGGACTTCCAGGTCGGTGACATCCACCGCCACCGCCTGGGACGGACGGTGACCCAGAACGACAACATCTGGTTCACCATGGTTACGGTCAACCCGAACCCGATCCACTTCGACGAGCACTACGCGGCGCGGACGAACTTCGGCAAGCCGCTGGTGAACTCCACCTTCACCCTGGCCCTGGTCACCGGTCTGACGGTCAACGACATCTCGCGCAACGGCATCAACCTGGGCTGGGACAACGTACGCCTGCCCAACCCGCTGTTCGAGGGGGAGACCGTCTACGCCCAGACCGAGATCCTGGACAAGCGCGAGTCCAACTCCCGCCGGACGGTCGGCATCGTCCGCTGCCGCACCACCGGCTACAAGGCCGACGGCACGGTGGTCATCACCTTCGAGCGCAACGTGATGGTCTACAAGCGGGAGCATGCGCCGCAGCATCAGAATCCGGCGCCGGAGGGGGGGCAGGAACAAACCTGAGCGACCGGGGCTTATGTTGGTAACTTATTGAGACGCAAGGCGTGGTTTTAGGTTTTAGGTTTTAGGTAAGAGCGCGGCCAACGGTGATGACACGGATCTGGCGAGTCGGCGCGAAACGGTCCCGGATCGCGCACAGGCGCTCCCCAACGGGCAGCGAGCGTGAAAGAGGCACTGCACCCTCTTACCTAAAAACCTAAAACCTGAAACTGCCCGAACCCGAACGCCCACAACTCCGTCACGAGGAAAACTGACATGCGCTATGAAGGCAAGACCGCAGTCGTAACCGGGGCTGCTCAAGGCCTCGGCGAGGCCATTTCGCGGCGGCTCGCCGCCGAGGGGGCCAGTGTCGCCCTGCTCGACCTGAACCTGGACGCCGCGCGCCAAGTGGCCGAGGACATCGACGGCAGCGGCAAGACGACCGTGGCGCTGCAGTGCGACGTGAGCGACCGCGAGCAGGTCGAGGAGTGCATGAAGCGGGTCAATGACCGGTTCGGCAGCCTCGACGTGCTGGTCTCCAACGCCGGCGTCACCCGCGACAACCTGATCTTCAAGATGTCCGACGAGGACTGGGACCTGGTAATCGACACCCACCTGAAGGGGAGCTTCTACTGCTGCCGCGCGGCGCAGGCCTACATGGTCAAACAGCAGTACGGCAAGATCGTGCTGATGTCCTCGCGCGCCGCGCTGGGCAACCCGGGCCAGGTGAACTACGGCTCGGCCAAGGCAGGCCTGCAGGGCATGGCCCGGGTGTTGGCGCTGGAACTGGGCAAGTTCAACATCAACGTCAACAGCGTGGCGCCGGGCTTCATCGACACCGCCATGACCCGCCAGCTGGCCGCGCGGCGGAACATCTCGCCCGAGCAGCTCAAGGAGACCGCTGCCCAGGCCAACGCCATCAAGCGCGTGGGCGTGCCCGAGGACATCGCCGCCGCCGTGGCCTACCTCGCCTCCGACGAGGCCGGCTACGTCACCGGCCAGACCCTGTACGTCGCCGGCCGGCCAACCGTCTGACGGCCACGGCGCGGGAAAGCGTGATCGTCGCCGCGGCCGTGGCCTCGCGCGAGCGGGGACGGCTGCGTGGCGCTGCCGATATTCGCGCGCCCCGGCGCCCGAACGGTGCGCCCGGGGTCGCTTGACACCACCGGACCCCGGGTATGCAATCGGAGCAATCCGCCGTCGCGCTGTTGCCGGCAGGGTCTCGCCGGCTGCTGGATGCGGCCCGCGCCCGGACCCCCGAGGAAGCCCAGCCATGAGCACCGACGTGGAGGACTTGCTGACCCGCGCCCGGCCCTGGCCGAAGGGCCATGTCTACGAGGACTTCGAGCCCGGGCGGCGATTCGAGCATCACTGGGGCCGCACGCTGACCGAGGGCGACAACGGCCTGTTCAACTCCCTCACGCTCCACTACAACCCGCTGTACTTCAATCGCGAGTACGCGCGCGCCGACGGCCACCCCGACACGCCGGTCAATCCGCTGCTGGTGTTCCTGACGGTGTTCGGGCTGTCGGTGGAGGACCTCAGCGAGGGCGGGGGCGCGTTCCTCGGCGCGGAGGGCCTGGAATACGGCAAACCGGTCTACGCCGGCGATACCCTCACCGCCCGCAGCGAGGTGGTCGACCGGCGCGAGTCCGCAAGTCACCCGGGGGCCGGCATCGTCACTTGGTACACCGAGGGCTTCAACCAGCGCGGCGAGCGGGTGATCCACTTCCGCCGCAGCAACATGATCCGCAAGGGAAATACCGGCAAATGAGCGAGACCGAAGGCGCCCCGCAGGGCTATCTCACCGACGAGCGTCGCATGATCCGGGAAGCGGCGCGCCGCTTCACCATGGACGAGGTGCTGCCCGTGGCCAACCGCCTCGATCCCGAGGGCGGGGACATGCCCATGTCGCTGCGGGGGAAGATGGCGGACATGGGCTTCTTCGGCATCATGATCCCGAAGGAGTACGGCGGTCTCGGCCTGGGCGTGTTCGAGTACTGCCTGATCGCCGAGGAGCTGGCCCGCGGGTGGATGAGCGTGGCCAGCATCATCGCCCGCGCCAGCGCCCTCGGCGGTCTCCCGGCAGACCGCCGCGAGGAGCTGCTGCCGAAGGTCGCCCGCGGGGAGTACCTGGGCGCCTTCGCCCTGTCCGAGCCCAACGCCGGTTCCGATGTCGCCAACATTTCCTGCCGCGCCCGGCGCGACGGCGACGGATACGTGATCAACGGCTCCAAGATGTGGTGCACCTTCGCCGACGGCGCCGACTACATCACGCTGTTCGCGCGCAGCGACCCGAAGGTCGACCCGAAGCGGCGCCACGCCGGCATCAGCGTGTTCCACATCGAGAAGGAGCGGGGCAGCTTCCCGGATGGCATCAACGCCACCGCGGTGCGCAAGATCGGTTACCGCGGCTGGAAGACCTGGGAGCTGGCCTTCGACGACTTCCGGGTGCCCGCCTCGGCGCTGATGGGCGAGGAGGGCAAGGCGTTCTACCTGGCCGCGCAGAACCTGGGAGTGGCACGGGTGCACACCGCGGCTCGCGCGATCGGGCTGGCCCGCGGCGCGCTGGAGGACTCCATCGAGTACGTCGGCCAGCGCGAGCAGTTCGGCCAGCCGATCGGCAAGTTCCAGGCGATCCGCTTCAAGATCGCCGAGATGGCCACCCGCATCGAGACCGCCCGCCAGCTCATGTACCACGCCGCCAGCGAGATCGACGCGAGCCGCTCGGACCCGGCGCTCAACGCCATGGCCAAGCTGTACGCCAGCGACATGGCCGAGGAGGTCACCAGCGAGGGCCTGCAGATCCACGGCGGCGCCGGCTATACCACCGACTTCGCGATCGAGCGCTACTGGCGGGACGCCCGCCTGACCCGGATCTTCGAGGGCACCTCGGAGATCCAGAAACGGATCATCTCCGACCGGATCCTGGGACGCTGACCATGAGCCACGCGCGACCCCCCGCCGTGACCGGCCGCGACAACTGCTACGAGGACTTCGAGGTGGGCGCGGTGTACGCCCACGCCCGTGGCAAGACCCTGACCGAGATGGACAACGTGCTGCTGACCAACCTGGTGATGAACACCGCCCAGGCACACTTCAACGAGGACGCGATGGCCGGCACGCCCTTCGCCACCCGCATCACCTTCGGCGGCATCACCGCCGCAATGGTGATCGGCCTGGCCAGCGAGGACACCGCCGAGCAGGCGGTGGCCGAGCTGGGCCTGGACAAGGTCCGGTTCCTCGCCCCGGTGCGCCACGGTGACACGCTCTACGCCTACAGCGAGGTGCTGGACAAGCACGACGGCGACCGCCCCGGGGCCGGCGAGGTGCGCTTCCGCCACTACGGCGTCAACCAGGACCGCCGGCTGGTGTTCCAGGGCGAGCGGCGGGTGCTGCTGCGGCGCCGGGAGGCGGCCCGATGAGCACCGCCGGAGGCGGGCCGCTGGCCGGGCTGAAGGTCATCGACCTCACCCAGATGCTGGCCGGGCCCTACTGCACCCTGCTGCTGGGCATGCTCGGCGCGGAGGTGATCAAGATCGAGTCGCTCTCCGGCGACAACACGCGCCCCGGCGGGCCGTTCCGCGAGGACGACCGGCTGCGCGCCTACGGCGGCTACTTTCAGAGCATCAACCGCAACAAGAAGAGCCTCGCCCTGGACCTGCGCCAGGAGCGGGGCAGGGAGGTGCTGCGGCGCCTGGCGAGCGAGGCCGAGGTGCTGGTGGAGAACTTCCGTGTGGGCGTGATGGACCGCCTGGGCCTGTCCTGGGAGACGCTGCACGAGCTCAACCCGCGCCTGGTCTACGCCTGCATCCGCGGCTTCGGCGACCCGCGTACCGGCGAGAGCCCCTGCGTGAGCTGGCCGGCCTACGACGTCGTGTCCCAGGCCATGGGTGGGCTGATGGCGATCACCGGGCCCGACGCCGGGCAGCCCACCAAGGTCGGCCCCGGGGTGGGCGACGTGTTCCCCGGCACCCTGGCCGCCGTGGGCCTGCTGGCCGCGCTGGCGCACGCGCGGGAGACCGGCGAGGGCCAGATGGTCGACGTGTCCATGGTCGACGGCATCCTGTCGCTGTGCGAGCGCCCGGTCTACCAATACTCCTACACCGGGACCGTGGCCGGCCCGCAGGGCAATACCCATCCGCTGCTGTGCCCCTTCGACATGTTCCCGGCCGCCGACGGCTGGGTGACGATCGCCGCGCCGCGCGACGAGCAGTGGCGCGCGCTGTGCACCCGGATGGGCTGCCCCGAGCACGGCACCGACCCCCGCTACGCCACCAACCAGGAGCGCCTGGTCCACGGCGGTGAGGTGCGCCGCATCGTCTCGGACTGGACCGGCGTGCGCAGCCGCGCGCAGATCACCGAGGTGCTCGGCGGGCACGTGCCGGTCGGCCCGGTGAACACCGTGGCCGACATCTTCCGCGACCCGCACGTGGCGGCCCGCGAGATGCTGGTCCAGGTCGAGCACCCGGGCTGCGACACGCCGGTGACGGTGGCGGGCAACCCGATCAAGTTGACCGGTACCCCGGGCAGCGCCACGCGGCGGGCGCCGCTGCTGGGCGAGGACAGCGACGAGACGCTGCGGGGCATCGGCTACAGCGACGCCGAGATCCGCGCCCTGCACCGGGCCGGGGTGGTCGGGCCGGCGTTGGGGGACGACCGGGGCCCGCCGTAGGCCGCATGGCGTGGCAGCGCAATCCGGGGGCATCCGCCGGGGCCGCCCGCGTTGCGCGTGCGCACCGGTCGGGCCGCAACTGGGGTATAAGTGGAATGGCATACCAGTGAAGCGGGGGACGACCGATGGATGCCAAGGCATTGCGCGAGTTGCAGGCGCCGCTCAAGGACAAGTACCGGTTCGCCCCCGAGGCGGCGGGCATTACGCTCACGGCCCAGGGCGAGCTGGACGCCGAAGGTGTCAGCTGCCGGGTCGAAACCGGAAAGGCCCTGGTGGAAGCGGGCCTGCATCCCGCCACGGGCGGTGACGGTCAGCTGGCCTGCTCCGGCAACATGCTGCTCGAGGCATTGGTGGCATGTGCGGGCGTGACCCTGCGCGCCGTCGCCACGGCACTGGAGATCGACGTGCGGCGGGGCCGCGTTTATGCCGAGGGCGACCTGGACTTCCGCGGCACACTGGGCTTGGACAAGGCAGTACCCGTCGGCTTCAAGGCGATCCGGTTGCGCTTCGACGTGGACAGTGACGCCGGCCCGGAGCAGCTGGAGACGCTGCAGAAACTGACGGAGCGCTATTGCGTGGTCTATCAGACGTTGAAAAGCGCGCCGCCCGTGGCGGTGGAGCTTCTCTCCGGCAACCCGGCGTGATCCTTGTCCGGTCGTGCAGCGGCATCCGGCGTGCTGCCGCCGGAAGCCGCGCCAGCGGCGCGTTGACCGCGCAAGGCGCCGCGGCGGGGCGCGGCAGGGCGGGACGAATCCGGACCGGGCGGCGATGACGATCCCGATGGCCCGGGCGGATGCCGTGGTCGCCGGCACCAGCGTGATGCTGGGATTTTCGACAACCGAGGAAACCGAACATGCGACTGCGTCGATCGGAGCTGTCCACTCCCGGCAGCAGCGAGAAGATGATGGCCAGGGCCGCGGCCAGCGACGCCGACCTGGTGTTCCTGGACCTGGAGGATTCGGTGGCGCCCGCCGCCAAGGCCGGGGCCCGGGCCGGGGTGGTCGAGGCGCTCAACGGCCTCGACTGGGGCGGCAAGACCCGCGCGGTGCGGATCAACAATCTCGAGACCCCCTACGCCTACCGCGACATCATCGAGGTGGTCGAGGGCGCCGGCGAATCGCTGGGCATCCTGATCGTGCCCAAGATCAAGTCCGCCCGCGACGTCTGGTGGGTCGACGTCCTGCTGACGCAGATGGAGCAGGCCCTGGGCCTGACCCGGCGCATCGGCCTCGAGGTGCTGATCGAGGAGGTCGAGGCGATGATCGACGTGGAGAACATCGCCCGCGCCAGCGAGCGGCTGGAGGCGGTCATCTTCGGCCCGGGCGACTACTCGGCCTCGCAGGGCATCCGGGTGGCGGATATCGGCGGCACCAGCGGGGGCTATCCCGGGGACCTGTGGCACTACGCCCGCAACAAGATCGTGATCGCCGCACGCGCCGCCGGGATCGACGCCATCGACGGGCCCTACGCCAACTTCCGCGATCCGGACGGCTACCGCCGCGAGGCCGGCCGGGCCGCGACCCTGGGCTTCGCCGGCAAGTGGGCCATCCACCCGAGTCAGATCGCCCTGGGCAACGAGGTCTTTTCGCCCACGCAGGAAGAGGTCGACCGCGCCCGGCGCCTGTGCCGGGCCTACGCCGAGGCCGAGGAGAAGGGGCTGGGCGCGCTCGCGGTCGACGGCATCATGGTCGACGCCGCATCCGTGCGGGTCCTGCAGAACACCGTGCGCAAGGCCGACCTGATCGGGATGTAGCATCTCGCCCGGATACCGCGGATGCGGAATCCGGGCGGCCGATCCCGGCCACGACCCCGGACTGCGCTGACGTTCCCTGCGCGCTGCGCGCTCAAGGGGCCCGGCGGGCTTGTGGCTCGGGCCGGGCTCGTCTTGCGTGGAGTCCGTTGGTCTTCTATCTTTCGACCACATGAGCGGTGCGCCGGCGCGGGGGCCCACGCGCGGAGCGTTTCCTTGACTTGATCCAGGTCATCTTCCGGGGGGGCGATATCGCACTATAGTAGGCACCGTTCAGGGAAGGTTCAGATTTCCAACAGGGTAAGAAACGTCGCAACAACGCAACCCACCGTCCGGGTATGCGGCCTGCGCGGTCGGGCCGTTGCCGGGGCGAGCCAGGAGGAAAGTCGATGGATTTGAGAGCACGCCTGCTGCCGGTGCTGGGGAGCGCTTTGCTCCTGGCGCTGGCGTCGTTCGCACAAAGCGCGTGGGCGGTACCCAGCTACTCCCGCCAGACCGGCCTGTCCTGCAACGCGTGCCATACGGTGCCGCCACAGCTCAAGCCCTTCGGGCGCTACTTCAAGCTGCACGGCTACGTGATGAGCTCGAAGTCGTTCAAGCCGTCCACGCCGCAGCACACGCCCAAGGAGGACATCGGCCCGTTCGCGCCCATGTCCGCCATGATCCTGATGTCGGACACCTTCACGAACAAGGCGCAGTCGCACACCCAGAACGGTTCGGTCGCCTTCCCCGACCAGCTCAGCCTGTTCTACGCCGGGCAGATCTCCAGCCACATGGGCGCGTTCCTGCAGTACACGTATACGCAGACCGACGACAAGTTCAGCATGGACAACACCGACATCCGCTACGCCAACGACGCGAAGCTCGGTAGCATGCCGGTGGTCTGGGGCGTGTCGCTGAACAACAACCCGACCGTGACCGACCCCTGGAACAGCACCCCGGCCTGGGGCTACCCGTTCCTGAGTTCGGATTACGCTCCGGGTCCGGCGGCCGGCCCGCAGATCATGGATCTCGGCGGCGCGGTGGCCGGAGTGACCGCCTACGCCTGGTTCAACAACAGCATCTATGCCGAAGCCGGCGCGTACCGCTCGGCCCAGGTCGGCCGACCGCTGCCGCTGGATTCCACGGCTAGCAACGTGATCAACGGGGTAGCACCGTACTGGCGCCTCGCCTGGCAGAACGACTGGAACACCGCCAACAACTACACCAATTCGTTCGAGGTGGGCACCTTCGGCTACGCCCAGAAGGTCTACCCCACCGGGGTCACCGGGACGACCGACAAGTACACGGACTACGCGCTGGACAGCCAGTACCAGCTGCTGGCGCCGTCGAACTCGTCGCTGACCGCGCGGGCGATGCTGGTGCATGAGTCGCAGACCCTGGACGCCACTGATCCGGCGCACCCGGACAACCACCTCAACACGCTGCAGGTGAACGCGCAGTACTACTGGCACGAGCGCTACGGGCCGACCCTGGGCTACTTCCAGACCCGGGGCAACTCGAATCCTGTTGTGTACACCGGCAGCCGGACGAACTCGCCGGACAGCAGCGGCTTCATCGCCCAGTGGACCTGGCTGCCGACGTACAACGTGCAGCTGATGGCCCAGTACATCCACTACAACAAGTTCAACGGCTCCAGCAGCAACTACGACGGCACGGGCCGCAGCGCGTCCGACAACGACACGCTGTACCTGACCGCGTGGGTACTCTGGTAGCCGCGAGCCGGGCCTGACGGCGGGGACGGGCGCGCGCCCGTCCCCGCCCTGCAGGACGCCGGGACGGGTCCTGCCTTAAGCATCAATACCGAGGAACCGGAAATGCTGAAGACAATTGTCCCCGCGCTTGCGCTCGCGCTGGCCGCCGCCATCGCCATGCCGGCGCACGCCAGCGAGAACGCCAAGCAGCTGATCAACGCCAACGGCTGCCGGGCCTGCCACAAGGACCGGATGAAGCTGGTCGGCCCGGCCTTCGGCTGGGTGGCCTATCACTTCCAGGGCAAGAAGGACGCGGTCGACACGGTCGCCAACTTCATCATCAACGGCGGCACCGGCTACTGGGAGCCGTGGACCGGGAGCATTCCCATGCCCTCGCATCCCAACCTGAGCAAGGCGCAGGCGCAGACCATCGCCAAGTACGTCCTCAACCTGCCGCCGGTGAAGCCGCCGCCGAAGCCCTGACGGCTGGCGGGTCGCCGTGCTTGCGCCTGCCGGCTGAGCCCGGAGACGGGCCGGACGGCCGGCCGACGAAACCCGGGCGGTGCCTCCCATCGGGGGCGCCGCCCTTCCTTTACCGATCTTCCCGAAGGGTGCGAAGCCCGATCCGGGCCGGCATGCCCTGTCCCCCTCCGCGCGCCGCGGGTAGAATCGGGCGCTGCACCCGCTCCACGACGGGGCGCGCGGCCGCACTCCCGAGCATTCCTCGCCACGGAGGACCGCGGCCGTGTCCGGTGTTCCGCCGGCGGCCGCGCCCGTGCCAAACACCATCCGCACACCACCGGAAGCGAGCACCACTGTCGATGAGCCTTCGCAAGCTGCTGATCGCCAACCGCGGCGAGGTCGCCATCCGGATCGCGCGGGCCGCCGCCGAGCTCGGCATCCCCACCGTCGCCGTCTACTCGGACGACGACGGGCGTTCCCGCCACCTGGCGGTCGCCGACCAGGCGATCGCCCTGGGCGGCAGCGGGCCTGCCGCCTACCTCGACGCCGAACGCATCGTCGCGATCGCGCGGCAGGCCGGCTGCGGCGCGATCCATCCCGGCTACGGCTTTCTCAGCGAGAACGCCGCCTTCGCGCGTGCCTGCGCGGGCGCGGGGATCGTCTTCGTGGGTCCGGAACCCGCCTCGCTCGAGCTGTTCGGGGACAAGTCCCGCGCCCGGGAGCTCGCACGGCGCTGCGAGGTGCCGTTGCTGGCGGGCACCGCCGGCCCCACGAGCCTGCGGGAGGCGCGCGCGTTCCTGGAGGAGCTGGGCGAAGGCGCGGCGGTGATGGTCAAGGCGCTCGCCGGCGGTGGCGGCCGCGGCATTCGCGCCGTGCATCACCCGGATGAGCTGGAGGATGCCTTCCGGCGCTGCCAATCCGAGGCGAAGGCGGCTTTCGGCAACGGGAACCTGTACCTGGAGCGGCTCATCCGGCACGCGCGCCACCTCGAGGTGCAGGTCGCCGGCGACGGCACCGGCGAGGTGATCCACCTCGGGGAGCGCGAGTGCAGCATTCAGCGGCGCCACCAGAAGCTGGTGGAGGTCGCGCCCAGTCCGGCGCTGACCCCGGTGCTGCGCGAGCAGCTCACCGACGCCGCGCTGCGCATGGCCGGCGAGACCGCCTACGCCAGCCTGGGCACGTTCGAATTCCTGGTCGATGCCGACGCTCCCGAAGATGCCCCGGTGTTCGCCTTCATGGAAGCGAACCCGCGCCTGCAGGTGGAACACACGGTCACCGAGGAGGTGACCGGGGTCGACCTGGTCAAGACCCAGCTTCGCCTGGCGGGCGGGGCCACGCTGGCGGACCTGGACCTGCGGCAGGAGAACGTTCCGGCTCCGGCCGGCTACGCGATCCAGCTGCGGGTCAATCTGGAGACCATCGGCGACGACGGCGAGGTGCACCCCTCGGGCGGTACCCTCACCGCCTTCGAGCCGCCCTCCGGACCCGGCGTTCGGGTCGACACCTTCGGCTACGCCGGCTATACCACCAGCCCGGCGTTCGACTCGCTGCTGGCCAAGCTGATCACCCACGGACGCGGCGGGTACCGCGAGGTGGTCGCCCGCGCCCGGCTGGCCCTGAGCGAGTTCCGCGTGGAGGGCGTCGCCAGCAACCTCCCGTTCCTGTACAACCTGCTGGGCCAGGAGGACTTCGTCGCCCACCGGATCTACACGCGCTTCGTCGAGGACCACCTCGATGCCCTGCT
>Ga0102944_1000023_pt1 | contig 131344 bp, 96 predicted proteins | sample SalPonD_shore_MG_FD_78172 | JGI IMG/M metagenome (GOLD analysis project Ga0102944, IMG submission 78172) | Salt pond soil microbial communities from South San Francisco under conditions of wetland restoration - Salt Pond MetaG... | ecosystem: Environmental > Aquatic > Marine > Intertidal zone >... | reverse complement strand
GCTGGCGGACGAGCTGGCCGACTTCGAGGCCGCCTTCCCGTCCTTCACCGTCCGGGTGCACGACGTGTTCGGAGCCGGGAACCGGGCCGTGGCCCGGCTCACGATCCGCGGCGTCCACCGGGGGGAGTTCATGGGCGTGCCTCCCTCCGGCCGCACGGTCGAGCTGCCGGTGCTCGGGATCTACGAGGTGGACGGGGAGCGGATCTCCCGGGCCTGGACCCAGGGGGACACCCTCTCCCTGTTCTGGCAGATCGGCGGCCTCCCCGCCTCCAGCAGCTCGAGCTGAAGGCGGGGGGCGGCGGGGCCGCCCCGGAGCTCAGCCGCCCTCCCCCTTCCCGTTCCCCGCCGCGCTCTTGTCCGGATAGGCGGGCGCCTGCGGCACGGGGTTCGGGTGGGCCTTCATCTCCGCCCGCAGCTCCTCGATCGCCGCGCGGAGCTGGGCGTCCTTCCCCTCGAACGTCGCGTGCGGCGCGTTGTCGACCTCGATGTCCGGGTCGACGCCGTGGCCCTCGATCAGCCACTGTCCCTCGGGTCCGTACACCCCCATCTCGGCGGCCGACGCGATCCCCCCGTCCACGAGCACGTTGTCGAAGCTGAGCCAGATCTCCCCGCCCCAGGTGCGGGTCCCGAGGAGCTTGCCGAGGCCGAGCCGGCGGAAGCCCGCGCTGAACGCCTCGCCGTCCGAGGCGGTGTGCTCGTTGATGAGCGCGATCATCGGCCCGCGGAAGGCCTCCTGCATGTTCCAGGACGGCTTCTCGCCCCTCGGCTTGAAGTACATCCAGGCCCGGCGCATGAGCTTCTCGAGGATCCAGCTGTCGATGTTCCCGCCGCGGTTGTTGCGCACGTCGACGATGAGGGCCTTCCGGGCGAAGACCGGATAGAACTGGCGCTCCCAATCCGCGATGTCCGACGAGCCCATGGCCCGGAGGTGCACGTAGCCGATCGAGTCGTGGCTCAGGCTGTCGACCAGGAGGCGCCGGGTGTACTCCCACTCGTCGTAGCGGAGGTCCGCCGCCTCGCGCTGGGTGATCGGCTCGGCGATGGCCCGCCGCTCCGCCCCGCCCCCGGAGGGACGCACGCCCAGGAGCGTCTGCTCGCCCGCCTTGCGGCGCAGCAGGGAGCGGTAGTCGGCGACCGACAGGGTCGGGACCCCGTCGATGGACGTGACCACGTCGCCCTCGTGCACGCCGACCCCGGGGCGCGCCAGCGGCGAGAGCCCGTCGGGGAGGTCCGGGTCGGACCGGTACACGTGCGCCACCCGGTACCCGCCGGCGTCCGGGTCGCGCACGAGGCGCGCCCCGAGCGAGGCCACCTCGATCGTGTCCCGGCCCGGACGCACGTCGCCGTTGGTCACGAAGGTATGGAGCGCGGAAAGCTCGGCCACCATCTGGCCGATCGCGTCGGAGAGCTCCTGGCGGTCGGTCACGCGCCGGGCCAGCGGGAGGTACTTCTCCTTCATCGCGGGCCAGTCGACGCCGTGCATGCCCGGGTCGTAGAAGTAGTCCCGGTGGAGCCTCCACGCCTCGCGGAACATCTCCATGTACTCCCGCCGCGGGTCGACCCGCAGCATCCAGTCGGAGAGGTCCACCCGGTGGTCCGCCAGCTTCGCGGGTGACTTCGTGCCCGCGTCGAGCACGAAGAGGTCGTCGTCCTTCCAGACCAGGAGCTTCTTCCCGCTCGCCGACAGCTCGTAGCCGCGGACACCGTCGACCAGGGTGTCCGGCTTCGGCTCGTGGTTGGTGACCTCGAGCGCCTCGAGGGTCCGTCCCCGGCCCGGACCGTCCTCCGACGAGAGCCAGTAGAGCGTCCCCTCGCCCGCCGAGAGGTCCCGGTAGTTCCCGGGCGGGACCGGGACCTCCTCGAGCCGGTCCCGGATGCCGTCCAGCGTGATCTCGACGCGGGGCGGGGCCGAGGCGGTGTCCGACCCGGCCTTCCCGCTCTTCCCGCCGGCCTCGTCGGCACCGGAGCCGCCGGCGGCCGCCGGGGCCAGCTCGTCGTCCGGACGGAAGGGGGAGCGCGTGCCCGGCTGGAGCGCGAGCGCGTAGATCTTCGTGGTGCGGGTGAAGTAGGGCTCGGGCTGGCGCGGCCCCCACGGGGAGCCGACCGAGGAGACGAAGTGCCGGTCCGACAGGAGATACAGCCACTTCCCGTCCCGGCTCCAGGCCGGCGACCGGCTCACGTAGCGGTCGGTGGTCACCGGGGTGGCCGAGCCGCGGTCGGCGCTCCACACCACGATCCTCCGGAAGCCGTTCTCGATCGGCTCGACGTAGGCCAGCCAGCGCGAGTCGGGCGACCAGGCCAGGTCCGAGACGTCCCCGTAGTCGGAGCCGTCGATCTCTTTCGAGCGGCCCGTGGACGTGTCCAGGACCCAGAGGCGGTGGTCCTTGTCGTAGTGGGCGATCCAGCGCCCGTCCGGGGAGGGGACCGCGTCCCAGCGCATGACCGTCCCGTCCCGGGTGAGCTGCCGGGGTCGGCCCACGCCGTTCGCCGGGAGCTTCCAGATCTCGACCTCCCCGGTGGAGTCGGAGAGGGCCAGGAGCGAGTCCCCGCCCGGGGCGAAGCGCGCCCGCCTCCAGCGCACGCTGTTCGTGCGCGTGCCCTCCACGAACCGGCCCTGTCCGGCCGGAGCCACGAAGAGCTGGCCCCGGGCCGTGAGCACCACCCGGTCGCCGGCGGGCGAGAGATGGACGTCGGTCAGGAAGTCCATCGGGTCGTGGACCCAGTGCGGGCGGAGCTGCCCGAAGTCCGAGGAGAGCCGGATCGGGAGCGCCCGGTCCTCGCCCGAGCCGAGGTCCAGGACCCTGAGGTCGGCCCCGTACTGGTAGACCACCCGGCCGTCGGAGAGCGAGGGGGACTGGAGGTTGTAGGCCCGGTGGCGGGTGAGCTGCCGGAGGTCGCCGCCGCTCTCGTCCATGGACCACAGGTTCATGACGCCGTCGCGGTCGGAGGCGAACACGACCCTGCCGTTCCACGGCATCGGGTCCTTGCTCGTCCCGGGGTAGCCGGTCGTGAGCGGGACGGCCTCGTCGGCCCCGTCCCGGTACTTCCAGAGCTGCTGGACGCTCCCGCCCCGGTAGCGGTCCGTGTGGCTCCCCTGGAACGGGAGGCGCGTGAAGAAGAGGACCTTCCCGTCCGGGCCGTAGGCCCCGTCCGAGGCCTGGGCCAGCGGGAGCACGGTGCGCTCGTGCGTGGCCGTGTCGAGGGCGATGAGCTGGGCGTTGGGGAGGGTCGAGTGGTGGCGGGTCGTGTACAGGACGCGCCCGTCGGGCGTCCAGCCGACCACGGTGGCCGCGCCCCCGTCCCAGCTCCGCCGCTCGGGGACGCCGCCCGACACCGGCATCGTGTACACCTCCTCGGGACCCTCGTAGGAGGCCGTGAACGCGATCGTGCGGCCGTCCGGCGAGAACGCCGCGTGCGTCTCCTCCCGGAGCCCCGTCGTGAGCCGCCGCGCCTCCCCGCCGTGGATCCCAACCGTCCACAGGTCGCCCTCGGAGGTGAACGCGACGGTGGTGTCGTGGAGGGCCGGGTAGCGGTAGTAGCCGGGCCCGCCCGCGGTGTCGGGCGTGGCGTCGCTGTCGGGCACGGCGGCCTGCGCGAGCGCCGGGTGCGGGACCGCGGTCGGCGCGAGAGCGGCGGCCAGGGCGAGCAGCGGGAGGGCGAGAGCGGCGAGCGAACGACGGCGCATCATCTGGGCTCCTCGGTCACGGGTGGCGGTCCCTTCGACCCCGCCCGGACCCGGCCCGGCGGGACCGGCCGCACGCTAGAGGATCTCACCTCCGCCGGCAAGACGCTCGGCCCGGCGCGCCACGGCCCGGATGAGGCGTCCGAAGATCAACGAGTGGAAGGGATAGAGGCCGTACCAGTAGGCCAGCCCGGGAAGGCCGCGGGGCGCGAAGTAGGCCGTCTGCACGAGCTCGTGCCCCGCGCCGTCCTCCTCGCGGGCGGGCCGAACCTCCCAGTCGAGCCACGCCCTCCCGGGAAGCCGCATCTCGGCCCGGAGCCTCAGCCGCCGGGGCGGCTCGACGACCTCGGCGCGCCAGAAGTCCACCGCCTCGCCCACCCGGATCTCGTCGGGGTGACGGCGTCCCCGGCGCAGGCCCGGGCCGCCGGCCAGCCGGTCGACGAGCCCGCGCAGCCGCCACGCCCACGACCACGCCGGCCAGCCCCTGTCTCCGCCCAGGCCCGAGAACGCCCGGTAGATGACGTCCTCCGGAGCGTCGATCCCGAGGGTGCGCACCTCCCGGATCAATCCCTCACGCTCCTCGAGCACGCGCGCCGGCCCGTCGCCCAGTGCCCCGGACCAGCGCGTGATGACCTCGCCCGAGAGCGTCTCCTCGACGGCGCGGCGCACGGCCTCCCGGTAGGGGATCGGACGCACGGAGGGATACAGCTCCCGCGCTCTGGCGGTGTCGGCGGTGACCGGCTGCAGGACGCCCTCCACGAGCGGAACGGCCAGGCGGTTCGGGATCGGGGTCACCAGCCCCACCCATCGGGCCGCCAGCTTCGGGGCCAGCACGGGGACGGGGAGGATCGTGCGGCGGAGCCCCCGCACGTCGGCGTAGATCTCCATCATGCGCCGGAAGGTCACCACGTCCGCCCCGACGTCCACCGCGCCCGCCGGCGGGCCTTCCCCGGCGGCGACGAGGTACGCCAGGACGTCCTCCACGCCGATGGGCTGCACGGGGTTCTCGACCCAGCGGGGGGCCGTCATGACGGGCAGCCGCTCGGTGAGGTAGCGGACCATCTCGAAGGAGGCGGAGCCCGATCCGATCACGGGCCCCGCCCTGAGCTCCGTCGTCGGTCGGCGCTCGCGCAGGATCCGGCCCACCTCGGCGCGGCTGCGGAGGTGCTCCGAGCGGACCCGGCCGGAGGGCACCAGCCCGCCCAGGTAGACCACCCGTGCGCCCTCCGGCACCGCCGACGCGAAGGTCTCGGCCGCGGTTCGGTCCCGCTCGGCAAAATCGCCGCCCCCGGTCATGGCGTGGACCAGGTAGTAGGCCAGCTCGATGCCGTCGAGAGCCGGCACGAGGCCGGCCGCATCCAGCACGTCCCCCGCGGCCAGCTCCACCTGCCCCGCCCACGGCCGGTCGGCGGCGCGCGACGGATCCCTGGCCAGGACCCGGACCCGGTGGCCCCTCTCCAGGAGGAGGGGGACCAGGCGGCCGCCGATGTAGCCCGTCGCCCCCGTGACGAGAACGTCCACGCTCTCAGGGCCTCCCCGGCTCCGCGGCCGTCCCCGCCAGCCGCCGCGCCAGCTCCTCGGGGGGCCCGGGGCGGCCCAGGTAGAAGCCCTGCCCGCGGCCACAGCCGACCGCGCGGGCGACCTCGAGCTGCTCGCCCGTCTCGATCCCCTCGGCCACGACGTCCAGGCCCAGGTGCCGGCCGAGGGTCGCCACGGCCCGGCAGATGGCCACGTCGGCCGGGTCGTCCGGGAGCCCGTGCGTGAACACCATGTCGAGCTTCAGGATGTCGAGCGCCAGCGTCTTCAGGTAGTGCAGGCTGGCATAGCCCGTCCCGAAGTCGTCCAGCGCCACGCGACACCCCAGCTCCCGGAGGCGGGCCGTGTGCTCGGGCCGAAGCATCGCCCCGCTCTCGGTGACCTCGAACACGAGCCGGCCGGGGTCGGTGCCGGTGTCCTCGAGCGCTCCGCACACCCGGGAGACCAGCTCCGGGTCGTCGAACTCCCGCGGGCTCAGGTTCACGAAGATCGGGAGGGGCTCTCCGTCCGGGCCCCGCCACGAGGCCGAATCGCGGCACGCCCGCCGGAGGATGGCCTGGCCCAGCGGCACGATGAGCCCCGTCTGCTCGCACACGTCGATGAACTCCTCGGGCGCGAGGAGGCCGCGCTCCTCGTGGCGCCACCGTGCCAGGACCTCCGCACCGCAGACGCGACCTTGCTCGAGGTCGACGACGGGCTGGTAGCGGCACTCGAACGCGCCGGCCGCCAGCCCCTCCCGGATCTCGTTCTCGAGGGCCAGGCGGTCCCGCTCCCCGCCCGTCCAGTCCGCCGCCGGGTCGAAGACCCGGAAGGTCGACCCGGCGCTCCGCTTGGCCCGGTACAGGGCCAGGTCGGCCGCGCGGACCAGCCGGTCGGCATCCACGGGCTCGACCCCGGACCACCCGGACCCGGGGCCCACGTAGACCACCCCGACGCTGGCGGCCAGGTGCACCTCCTGGGTCCCGGCCAGGAACGGACGCTCGAACTGGGACGTGAGGCGCTCCGCGGCGGCCTCCGACTCGCGGACGTCGCCGACGTCGGTCAGGAGGACCATGAACTCGTCCCCGCCCACCCGGGCCACCGTGTCCGCGCCGCGCAGGCCCTCGTCCAGGCGCGCCGCGGCGCGCTGGAGCACCACATCCCCGGCCTGGTGGCCCAGGCTGTCGTTCACGCGCTTGAACCCGTCCAGGTCCACGAACAGGAGCGCCAGGCCGGTCCGGTCGCGCTCCTGCCGCTCCAGGGCCACCCCCAGACGATCGTGCAGCAGCGCCCTGTTGGGGAGGTCGGTGAGGGTGTCGTGGAGCGCGCGGCGGCGGAGCTCGGACTCCAGCTCACGCTGGCGGGTGACGTCGCGGAGGATGCCCTGGAAGCCGGTGGGCCGGTCGACGCCGTCGCGGACCAGCGTGGCGGAGAGGAGGGCGCGAATCGACCGCCCGTCCCGTCCCCGCAGGCGGAGCTCGTAGTCCCGGACAGAGCCCCGCTCCAGGAGGACCTCGCGGAGGCGGTCGCGCTCGTCCGGATCCGCGTAGAGCTCGGAAGTGTCCAGGCCCTCCGGAGAGTCCTCTGGCAGGCCGAACAGCTCCCGGAACGCCCGGTTGGCCTCGCGAATCCTGCCATCCAGGCTCGCGAAGTACACGGCCTCCTGGACGTCCTCGAACAGGCGCCGGTAGCGGGCCTCGCTCCGGCGCGCGCTCTCCTCGGCCCTGAGCCGCTCGGTGACGTCGAGGGCCAGGCCCGCGACGCCCGCCGGGCGGCCGTCCGGTCCGGGCAGGGGCTCCAGGTGGACCCGGTAGTGTCGGCCGTTCCATTCGGTTCCGAAGCTCGCGGTCGCGCCCGTCTCCAGCACGCGCCGGTGCTCCGAGATCGGCTCGAAGGCGGGATCGTCCGTCCCGAAGAACTCCTGGAGGGTTCGGCCCAGGACCTGGTCGGACTCGAGGCCGAGCTCCGAGAGTCCCGATCCGGTGCTCTGGGTGAACTGCAGGTCCCGGTCCACCGCCCACAGGATCGCCGGGACCCTCTCCAGGAAGAGCCCCAGCCGCCGCCTCTCGTCCCGGAGCGCCTCCAGCGCCCGACCGTGGTCGGCCGCCGCCACCGTTGCCCGGCGGCCCCGCCACACGAGCCAGGCGGCCACCCAGAGGACGAGGACGATCGCGGACCGGTTGACCAGGAGCAGGCGCGTGTAGGGATGGCCGCCCAGCGGCGGCCCGGCGAGGGCCAGGACCGTGGAGAGACCCGCGACCACGAACGGCACGCCCGGCCACCGATGCCGGTAGCTCACGAGGACCGCCAGGACGTAGGGCACCACCCCCAGCGCGTGGTAGGGAGGCGTGCCCACGTCGTAGGCGAAGGTGGCGGCGCACAGCAGGAGGGCCCCGACGATCGGAAGCGGGTGTCGGTCCCCCTCTCCCCGGCTCTGAGAGGTGGTGCTGGCCAGGATCCACCTCCAGGCGGACCGGTCGGTATGGGCGATCGGGGCGACGAAGCCCCTCAAGATACGAGAAAACGCCGCCGCACGACACGCACCGGTGCGGCGCGGACCCTCCCCCGCGGCGCGCCATCCGCCGCGCCGATCGGGCTCCCACGCCCCGTCGGACTCGACCGCGAGCCACCCGCTGCGGCACCTCCGCCGGCTTCGGGGTACATTCGGTGCGCGTGGGCCCCGTCCGCCGTTCCGACCGGAGGGACATGACCGTCCAGGACCAGCTCGAGACGCTGAACCCGGCCCAGAGGGAGGCCGCCGAGCACGTCGAGGGACCGCTCCTCGTCCTGGCGGGAGCCGGGAGCGGCAAGACGCGCGTCCTCACCACCCGCGTCGCGCTCCTCATCGACGAGCACGGCGTCCCGCCGGAGCGGATCCTCGCCGTCACCTTCACCAACAAGGCGGCGTCGGAGATGCGCGAGCGCATCGAGCGGCTGCTCGGGGAGCCACCGGCCGGCCTGTGGGCCGGGACGTTCCACGCCTTCGGCGCCTGGCTCCTGCGGCGCCACGCCCCCCGGATCGGCTGGTCGCACCGCTTCACGATCCACGACGCCGACGAGACGCTCTCCCAGGTGGAGCGGGTCATGGAGGCGCTGGAGCTGGACCGGGAGCGCTGGCGCCCGCGGGCCGTGCGGAGCCACATCTCGGACGCCAAGAGCTGGCTCCTCACGCCGGAGGCCCGCGCCGCCATGCTCGGTCCGGACCCCGAGCCGTTCGAGCGGGTGGTCCAGGAGGTCTACGAGGCGTACCGGGCCGCCCTGGCCCGGCAGGACGCCTTCGACTTCGACGACCTCCTCATGAAGGCGGTCGAGCTCCTCCGGGACGAGAAGGAGGTGCTCGAGCGCTACCGGGCCCGCTTCTCCTTCATCCTGGTGGACGAGTACCAGGACACGAACCACGCCCAGTACCGGCTGGTCCAGCTCCTGGCCGAGCGCCACCGGAACCTCATGGTGGTCGGCGACGACGACCAGTCCATCTACGGGTGGAGGGGCGCCGACGTCCGCAACATCCTGGAGTTCGAGGAGGACTTCGAGGGCTGCCACACAGTCCGCCTCGAGAAGAACTACCGGTCCACCGGGCGGATCCTGGCGGCGGCCAACCACGTCATCCGCCACAACCGGCGCCGGAAGGAGAAGACGCTGTTCACGGACGGCCCCGAGGGGGAGCCCCTCCTCCTCGTGCGCGCCGACGACGACGCGGCCGAGGCGCGGTGGATCGCGGACACGATCGAGGATCGCATGGAGGAGGAGCCGGATGCCCGCTACCGGGACTTCGCCATCCTGTACAGGACCAACGCGCAGTCGCGGGCGCTCGAGGACGCCATCCGCCGCCGCGGGATCCCCTATCAGATCGTGGGCGGTGTGCGCTTCTACGAGCGTCGCGAGATCCGCGACGTGCTCGCCTACCTGCGTCTCGTGGCCAACCCCCGGGACCGGGCGGCCTTCGAGCGCGCCGTCCGCTGGCCACGCCGGGGCGTGGGCGAGGTGACCCGGAGCCGCCTCCTGGCCCGCGCGCGGGAGGACGGGATCTCGCCCGTCGAGGCGTCGCTCGTGGCCACGGATGCGGACGAGATCCCCACGGCCGGGGCCCGCGCGCTGGAGGCGTTCGGCCGGCTCGTCGAGCGTTACCGCGAGGCGGCCTCGCGGCTGTCGGCGGCCGAGCTGCTGCGGCGGCTCATCGAGGAGCTCGACCTCCTGCAGGCGCTGCGCGAGGAGGGGCCCGACGGCGAGGAGCGGGCCGAGAACGTCGAGGAGCTGGTGGCCGCCGCCGCGGAGATCGACGAGCGCGGGGCGGACGCGGCGGTCCCCGAGGCCGAGCCGGAGGAGCCCGGGGCCGAGCTCACCTCGCTCGACCGCTTCCTCCAGGAGGTCGCCCTCGTGGCCGAGGTCGACCGGCACGACCCCGAGGCCGACGCGGTCCTCCTCATGACGCTCCACAACAGCAAGGGGCTGGAGTTCCCGTGGGTCTTCCTGGCCGGGATGGAGGAGGGGCTGTGCCCCCACGCCCGCTCGTCGGGCTCCGAGGCGGACCTGGAGGAGGAGCGGCGCCTCTTCTACGTCGGGCTCACGCGTGCGCGGCGTTGGGTGGCGCTCACCCACGCCTCCTCCCGCAGGCGCTGGGGCCGGAGGAGCTGGTCGGCGCCCTCCTGCTTCCTCCGGGAGCTCCCCGAGCAGCACGTCGAGGAGGTGCGGGCCGGCGCCCGGTCGGGAGAGGACCAGTCCGGCCCCTCGTGGAGCGCGGGGGACGCGGTCCGCCATCCGCGCTTCGGCGAGGGGACGGTGCTCGAGGTGGCCGGCAGCCCGCGCGATCCGCGCATCGTCGTCGCCTTCGAGGACGGACGAACCCGGCGGCTCATCGCCCGCTACGCGGACCTCCAGGCGACCTCCGAATAGCCGGTGAGGGTCCCGCTCCGGTCGACCCCTGTCGAGTTTGCAGGCGTCTGCCGTGACGGCCGTCCGTCGCGGCCCGAAGGTGCAAGAATGACGTACTTTTCGTGTCCAGAAACAGGCACGGCCCTTGCACCCGAACGGAGGTGCAGATCAGGCCGGCACCGGCCCGATACGTCCCGGCGTCGGCCGACCTGGATCGCGACAGAGAAAACGAGACGAGTCGTCAACAGGAGGTGGAGTATGCTTCCCACGACGAGCAGTGGAAGGCGGGTGGCCGCCCGGCGTCCGTGGACCGGCAGGATGGTCCCGGAGCTGAGCGACATGCTGGATGACTTCTTCGGCCGTCCGCTCAGCAGCTGGAGCGCGTGGAGTCCCGCGGCGGACCTGTACGAGACCGAGGACGCGTTCGTGCTCGAGATGGAGCTCCCGGGCTTCGACCTGGATGACATCGAGCTCACGATGGAGCGCGGCGTCCTGACCGTGACCGGCTCCCGCAGCATCGAGGAGACCGAGGAGACCGAGGGGCGCACGTATCACCTGCGCGAGCGCTCGGTGGACCGCTTCAGCCGGAGCTACGCGCTGCCACGTTCGGTGAGCCCGGACGACATCGACGCCAACTTCGCCGAAGGCGTGCTGAAGGTGACCCTGCCCAAGGCGCCCGAGGCCAAGCCGCGCAGGATCGAGGTGAAGGCCAAGAAGTAGCGCCTTCGCCCGGCCGGGGACGCCCAGCGTCCCGGCCTCATCGAACCGGGAGGGCCGGAGAGATCCGGCCCTCTTTCTTTCCGGGCACGCCGCCGGCCACTCGGCCGGATCCGAGCGGCGTGCGCCCGCGGTCACCTTACTCTGGTGCTCGCCCGGAGTTGTGGCCGCGCCGGGTACGCGGATATTCTACTGGGCGGGCCGGTGTCGACCGCCCGCACCCGGCGGCGAGGCGAGGAAGGTCGGCCGCGACCCGGCTCGGGAGGTGGCGTGACAAGTCCGATCTCCAGGGAGCCCATTCGGGAGAAGGTCCGCGAGATCCTCGTGGACCGCCTCCTGGACCGCCAGCTCGAGCCCGGCCAGCACATCAACGAGTCGGAGCTGGCGGCGGAGTTCGGGATCAGCCGCACCCCGCTCCGGGAGGCGCTCCTCCAGCTCGCCTCCGAGGGCCTGATCGAGAGCGAGCCCGGCAGGGGCTTCCGGGTGACCGAGATGGACGTCCGCACGGGCAGGGAGCTCTACAGCCTGGTGGCCGAGCTCGAGGTGCTGGCCCTGAAGCGCACCGGCCCGCTCGACGAGGAGACGGTGGAGCGCCTGCGCGAGCTGGACCGTCAGCGGGCCCGCCGGCCCGAGGACCACGACGCGACCGAGGCCGTCGCCCTCGACATCCAGTGGCATCGCGCCCTGGTCGAGGCGTGCCCCAACCAGCAGCTCCTCGAGCTCCTCGACCTCCTCCGGCAGCGGGTGTACCGGTACGAGTACGGCCACGCCAGGAAGTTCGAGCAGATCGGGGTCAAGGGCCTGAAGCAGCACGCCTCGATCCTGGAGGCCCTGGAGGCGGGGGACACCGAGGAGGCGGCCGGCCGCCTCCTCGACCACTGGAAGTACGCCGTCCGCTCGCTGGACGACTGGCTGGACGAGGCGATCGGGGCGGAGGGCGCGCCGGAAGGCTCCGACTGAGGGACGGGCGCGCCGGACGAGCCGCCGTCCGCGAGCGCCCCGAGCGGTCAGGCCTCCGGCGCCGTCCCGGTCGCGCGGTCCGTCGCCCCCCAGAGCTCCTCCGCCAGCTCCCGGTCGTAGGCGTCCTCCGAGGCGCGCGAGCGCTCCTCCCCGCTGACGTAGACGCCGCGCTCCTCCGCCAGGGCCGGATCGGTCACCAGCCGTGCGACCCGCTCTCCGCCCCGCTCCGGGGAGCCCATGAACGGCTTGGCCAGGCGGGCGACCAGGCTGGCCACGTCCCGGTTCCGGTTCCAGATGCTCGTGGCCAGCGTGCCCGGGTGGAGGGCCGAGACGCCCACGCCCGTCCCCTCGAGGCGCCGCCCCAGCTCGAAGGCGAACAGGAGGTTGGCCAGCTTGGAGTCGGCGTAGGCCTGCCAGCCCGAGTAGTCGCCCTCTCCGCGGAGGATCTCCTCGAGGGGCCTCCGGCGCAGCCGACCGGCCCGGTGGGCCTCGGAGCTCACGACCGCGACCCGGCCCCCGGCGTCGACCACCCGGTCCAGGAGGAGGCCGACGAGCAGGTGGTGCCCCACGTGGTTCACCGCCATCGTCCGCTCGAGCCCCTCGGGCGTGATCTCCCGCTGCGCGCGGTACACCCCCGCGTTGGCCACGAGCGCGTCCAGGCTCGGTGCCCGCCGCGCCACCTCCGCGGCCGCGCTCCTCACCGAGTCGAAGCGCTCGAGGTCGCCGACGACGAGCTCGGGCGCGGGTCCCGCGGCCTCGGTCGCCAGCTCCCGCCGGGCGTCCTCCCCGCGCTCGCGGGAGCGGCACAGGAGGATCACCCGCGCCCCGTCCCGCACGAGGCGGCGCGCCGCCTCCTTCCCGATGCCCGAGTTCCCTCCGGTGATGAGGCAGGTGCGGAGGGCCGGGCCGTCGTCTGCGCTCACGTGGCCTCCCCATGGCGTGCCGGAGCCTGGCTGTCGCGCGGCCCGGGGGAGAGCCGTGCATGGACCGGGCCGCCCCGCCCCGCGCGGCGGAGCCCTTCCCTTGCCCGTCCCACCGGGCACGCCTATGACCATGATCCGCGACCGACTCCCGAGAACCGAGGAGAGGCTTCATGCGACGCCTGATGCGCTGCCTGCCGCTCGCCCTCGTCGTGACCCTGGCCGGCGCGGTGCGGGCCGCGCCGGCCGTGGCCTCGGCCGCGGGGCCCCGGCCCGCCGGGCCCGCGGCCGCGGGGCGCCCCGCCCCCGACGCGGGCGCCGCCTTGGCCGACACCGCTCGCTTGTCCTACATGGACGTCTTCGACCTGGAGTGGGCCTCGGACCCGCAGATCTCGCCGGACGGCTCCAGGATCGCCTTCGTGCGGAACGGCTTCGACGTCCTGAAGGACCGCGAGCGCACGAGCCTGTGGGTCGTGGACGCCGACGGCTCGCACCTGCGCCCCCTGAGCGACGGGGAGCGCGGGGCCTCCTCGCCCGCCTGGTCCCCCGACGGCTCCCGGCTGGCCTACGTGGCCCGCGGCGAGGAGGGCGCTGAGATCCGGGTGCGGTGGATGGACACCGGCCAGGAGGCCGTTCTCGCCACGCTCCGGCACGGGCCGCGGGGGCTCGCCTGGTCCCCGGACGGCACGCGCCTCGCCTTCGCGAAGTTCGTGGAGGGGCCGGGTCCGAAGCCGATCGCGGACATGCCCGCGCCGCCGAAGGGCGCGGACTGGGGGCCGCCGATCGAGGTCATCGACCGGGTGCACTGGCGGCAGAACGGGCAGGGGCTCCTCCCGCACGGCCACACGCACGTGTTCGTCCTCCCCGCCGAGGGCGGCACGCCCCGGCGGGTCACCGGCGGGCCGTACGACGACGGCGCCCCGACCTGGACGCCGGACGGGAAGACCCTGGTGTTCTCGGGGAACCGGCACGAGGACGCCGACTACGACCCGGCGAACTCCGAGGTGTACGCGGTCCCGGCGGCGGGCGGCCAGGTGCGCGCCCTCACCGACCGGCACGGCCCCGACGCGAGCCCGGCGGTCTCGCCGGACGGCGCGAAGATCGCCTACCTGGGCTACGACGAGCGCTACCAGGGCTACCAGGTCCGGCGGCTCTACGTCATGGGCGCCGACGGCTCGGGCGCGCGGGTCGTCACCGGCGACTTCGACCGGAGCGTGGGGAATCCTGTGTGGGCGGCCGACGGGAGCGGGCTGTACGTCCAGTACGACGACCGGGGCGACACGAAGGTCGGCTTCGTGACTCTGGACGGGAAGGTCACCGCCCTGGCCGAGCACGTGGGCGGCCTGTCGATCGGCCGGCCGTACGGCGGCGGGTCCTACAGCGTCTCCCCCTCCACCGGCCGCTTGGCGTTCACACACACCCTCTACGACCACCCGGCCGACGTGGCCGTGGGGAGCCGGAAGGCCGGGCCCTCGGGCGTGAGGCGGCTCACCCGGCTCAACGACGACGTCCTCGGGCACCGGGAGCTGGCCGAGGGCCACGCGATCACGTTCACGTCCTCCTACGACGGGAAGGAGATCCAGGGCTGGGTCCTGCAGCCGCCCGGGTTCGACCCGTCGCGGACGTACCCGCTGGTCCTGGAGATCCACGGCGGCCCGTACGCCAACTACGGGGACCGGTTCGCGGCCGAGGACCAGCTGTACGCGGCGCGCGGGTACGTGGTCCTGTACGTGAACCCGCGCGGCTCGACGAGCTACGGGGAGGCGTTCGGGAACTCGATCCACCTGGACTACCCGGACCACGACTACCAGGACCTGATGTCCGGCGTGGACGCGGTCCTCGAGGAGGGGTACGTGAGCCGGGACAGCCTCTACGTCACGGGCGGCTCGGGCGGCGGCGTCCTCACGGCCTGGACGGTGGGCCACACCGACCGCTTCCGGGCTGCGGTGGTCGCCAAGCCCGTCATCAACTGGTACAGCTGGGTGCTCACGGCCGACATGTCCCTGTTCGGGCTCGAGTACTGGTTCTCGGGCTACCCGTGGGACAACCTGCGGAACTACATGGAGCACTCCCCGATCACGTACGCGGGGAACGTCACGACGCCCACCATGGTCATGACCGGCGGCGTGGACTACCGGACGCCGAGCGGCGAGGCCTACCAGTTCTACCAGGCCCTCAAGCTTCGGAAGGTCCCCTCGGCCCTCGTCCGCATCCCGGACGCCTCGCACGAGATCGCCGGGAAGCCCAGCAACCTGGTGGCCAAGACCGCCTACATCCTGGGGTGGTTCGAGCGCTACCGGTCCGGGAGCGAATGACGGCCCGGGAGCGAACGAGGGCCCGGGAGCGAACGAGGGCCGGGGACGCGGCGGCTCCCCCGCCGGGCGGCGCGTGAGCCCGGACGTCACGGTGGTCGGCGGCGGCCTGGCCGGGAGCGAGGCCGCCTGGGGCCTGGCGGAGCGGGGGCGGCGCGTCCTTCTCGTCGAGATGCGGCCCGCGGCGGCCACGCCGGCCCACCGGACGGACCTCCTGGGGGAGCTGGTGTGCTCGAACTCCTTCAAGTCCGAGGACCCGTCCAACGCGCACGGCGAGCTCAAGCGGGAGATGCGGGCGCTGGGCTCCCTCTTCCTGGCCTGCGCCGACCGCGCCCGGGTGCCGGCCGGCTCCGCCCTGGCCGTGGACCGGGAGGGGTTCGCGCGGGCGGTGACGGAGGTCGTCGAGGCCCACCCCCGCATCGAGCTCGTCCGGGAGGAGCGGACCTCGCTCCCGGAGGGTCCCGCCGTCGTGGCCACCGGCCCCCTCACCTCCGATGCCCTGTCGAAGGCGATCGCCGCGCTCCTCGGGGACGGAGGCCTCGCCTTCTTCGACGCGCTCTCCCCCATCGTCTCGCGGGACTCGCTCGACGAGGAGGTCGTGTTCGCGGCCGGGCGCTTCGAGGAGTCCGACGACTACCTGAACTGCCCCATGGACCGCGAGGCGTACGAGCGGTTCCTGGACGCGCTCCTCGGGGCGGACGCGTACCCCGGCCACGCCTGGGAGGCGATCCCCTACTTCGAGGGGTGCCTCCCGATCGAGGTCATGGCGGCGCGCGGGCGCGAGACGCTGCGCTACGGCCCCATGAAGCCCATCGGCCTCCAGGACCCCCGGACCGGGGAGCGGCCGCACGCGGTCGTGCAGCTCCGGCGGGAGGACAGGGCCGGGCGCATGTGGAACCTGGTCGGCTTCCAGACGCGGCTCCGCCACGGGGAGCAGGCGAGCGTCTTCCGGCTCGTCCCGGGGCTGGGCCGCGCGGAGTTCTTGCGCTGGGGCGGAATCCACCGGAACAGCTACCTGAACTTCCCGCGCTGCCTCACGCCCTGGGGCTCGCCCCCGGGCCGGGAGGACCTGGTCTTCGCGGGACAGCTCACCGGCGTGGAGGGCTACGTCGAGTCCGCGGCGAGCGGGCTCGTGGCGGGGATCACGCTGGACCGGCTCCTGGCCGGCCTCGAGCCCGCCCTCCCTCCGCCCACGACCATGCTGGGCGGGCTGCTCCGACACCTGCGCGAGGCCGACCCCGAGGCCTTCCAGCCGATGAACTCGAACTGGGGCCTGGTGGACCCTCTTCCCGAGCGGGTCCGGAAGCGGGACGAGCGGCGGGCGCGGCTGGCCGCGCGGGCCATCGAGGACCTGCGGGCGTGGATGGCCCGGCGCGGGATCGCGCGGGTCGACGCCCCCGGCGGGGCCGCCGCGCCCGCGTGAGCGGCACGGGCTCCGGCAGCGCCCCCGGCACGGGCTCCGGGCGCGGCGGGACGAGCGGCGCCCCCCGGCTCGTCCTCGCCTCCCGCTCGCCGCGGCGGGCCGAGATCCTCCGCAGGCTCGGCCTGGCCTTCGAGGTGGACCCGGCGGGGATCGACGAGACCCTTCGGCCCGGGGAGGGCGCCCGGGAGGCCGCCGAGCGGCTGGCCCGGGAGAAGGCCGAGTCGGCGGCGCGCGAGGGCGCGCTGGTCCTGGCCGCCGACACGATCGTCGCGCTCGGGGACGAGATCCTGGAGAAGCCCGGATCCCCCCGGGAGGCCGTCTCCATGCTGCGGCGGCTCTCGGGCCGGGAGCACCTGGTGTGCACGGGCGTGGCGGTCGCCACGCCCGAGCGGACCGAGGCGGCCGTGGAGGTCACGCGGGTCCGCTTCCGGCGGCTGTCCGACGCCGAGCTCCGGGAGTACGCGGCAACCGGCGAGCCGCTCGACAAGGCGGGAGGCTACGGGATCCAGGCCCGGGGCGCCGCGCTCGTCGAGGGGATCGAGGGGGACTTCTTTGCCGTCATGGGCCTCCCGGTCGTGCGCCTCCTGGAGGTCCTGGAGCGCTTCGGGTGGCGCTACGCCTACGGAGAGCTGCGGCGCGCGGGCTCCTGAGGGGTCTTCCCCGCCGCTTGCCGCGCCGCCCGGGATACCTTTCCTTGCCGCTGCCGGAGCGCGCTCGGCCCCGGCCCAGCCCGTCCCCGAGCCCGGAGACCCGCGTATGACACCAGGCCTCCCGCACCGCGCCCGCCGCCACGCCGCCGCCGCGGCTCTCGCGGCCGTCCTGGTCGCCGTCGCGGCCGTGCCCGCCGCCGCGCAGTCGGCGGCCGCGGACACGGCCCCGGCCGCGGCGCACTGGGAGGGGAGCATTCTGACGCCGGGCTCGCCGCTCGAGATCGCCGTCGACCTCTGGCGTCGGGGCGGGGCCTGGAGCGGGACGATCGACATCCCGGCGCAGGGCGTCACGGGACGCCCCGTCTCGGACCTGGCCGTCGAGGGCGACTCGGTGCGCTTCGGCCTGGAGGGAGTGGCGGGATCCCCGGTGTTCCGGGGCCGGGTCACGGCCGGGGGCGACAGCCTGTCGGGCACCTTCACCCAGGGCCGGCTGGACGTCCCGTTCCACCTGGCGCGGACGGGCCCGCCCGCGGCGGCGCGCGCCCTCCCCTCGCCCGAGGCCGCGCTGGAGGGCTTCGGCGACTTCGTACGGAGCAGCCTCCGGAGCTGGAAGGTGCCGGGCGCGGCGGTGGCCATCGTGGCCGACGGAAAGGTCGTGCTCGAGCAGGGCTACGGCCTGAGGGACGTGGAGGGAGGCGACCCGGTCACCGCCCACACCGGCTTCCCGATCGGCTCGACCACCAAGGCGTTCACCGCGCTCCTGGTGGGAACGCTCGTCGACGACGGGCTCCTGGACTGGGACACGCCGGTCCGCACCTGGCTCCCCTCGTTCCGGATGGAGGACGAGTTCGCCACGGAGCGCATGACGCCCCGCGACCTCCTCACCCACCGCTCGGGCCTCCCGCGGCACGACCTCCTGTGGTACGGATCCGACCTGTCGCGACCCGAGCTGATCCGGCGCCTGCGCTGGCTGGAGCCGAGCGAGGACTTCCGGACCCACTTCCAGTACCAGAACCTCATGTACGTGACCGCCGGCTGGCTGGCCGGGCAGGTGACGGGGTCGACGTGGGAGGCGCAGCTCCGCGCCCGCATCCTCGGGCCCCTGGCCATGGAGGAGACGAGCCTGTCGGTCGACAGCCTGCGGGCCACCGACGACCACGCGCTCGGCTACGAGCTGAAGCCGAGCCCGGACGACAGCTCGGTGAAGGCCCCGGTGCGCATGCCCTACCGGGACATCGACGCGATCGGCCCGGCGGGCTCGATCAACTCCACCGCCCACGACATGGCCCGCTGGCTCCGCTTCCAGCTCGGGAACGGGAGCTGGGAGGGCCGGAGCATCGTCACCCGGGCCACGCTGGAGGAGACCCACCGGCCGCAGGTGGTCGTCGACTCGAAGGTCTTCCGGCTCCTCCTCGGCCAGCCGGAGATGCCCGATCTGGACTACGGCTCGGGGTGGTTCGTCCAGACCTTCCGCGGCCACCGGTTCCTGCACCACGGGGGCAACATCGACGGCTTCTCGGCCGAGGTCGGGTTCCTTCCCGACCTCGGGATCGGCGTCGTGGTGCTCTCGAACCTGAACGGCACGGAGCTCCCCGTGGCCGTGGAGCTCACGGCCCTGGACCGGCTCCTGGGGACGGTGCCCGCCGACTGGAACGGCCGCTTCCAGGCCCTCCAGGAGCGCGCCGAGGCGGCACGGGAGCGAAGCCGCGAGGGGGCCGCGGCCGGGACGGGCGCCGCGGGGCTCCCGGCCACCCACCCGCGCTCCGACTACGCCGGGACCTACGCCGACTCGGCCTACGGCCCGCTCCGGATCTCCGCGGACTCCGTCGGACTCCGGGTCTCCTACCACTCGCTCTCCTCGCGGCTCGAGCACGTCACCCTGGACGTGTGGCGGGCCACCGACGATCCGCTGAAGGGGATCACCTTCCAGTTCGGGACCGACCTCCGGGGGCGGATCTCCACGGTGTCGGCCCCGATGGACCCGGCCGTCCCGGCGGTGAGCTTCGGGCGGCGGGCACCCGAGCGCATGAGGGATCCCGCCTGGCTGCAGCGCTACGTGGGGATCTACGACCTCCAGAGCTTCCAGGTCGTCGTGGCCCTGCGGGGGGACCACCTGGTGCTCGAGACCCCGGGCCAGCCCCTGTACGAGCTCGTCCCGCGCCGGGAGGACGTCTTCGACCTGCGCGGCCTCTCCGGCTACAGCGCGCGGTTCGTCGAGAAGGACGGGAAGGTCGCGGCGGTCCTCCTCGAGCAGCCCCGCGGCACCTTCCGTGCGGAGCGTGCCGAGCAGCCATGAGCGACGATATGCTGGACCTGGCGGTGGTGGGAGCGGGCCCGTGCGGGCTGGCCGTGGGTGCGGCCGCGCGCGGGGCGGGCCTCCGCTGCACCCTGTTCGAGCGCGGGCCGCTCACGGCCACGATCGTCCGGGAGTACGGACCCTACATGACCTTCTTCAGCACCGCCGACCGCCTCGAGATCGGGGGGCTCCCCTTCCCGATCGAGCGCGGCAAGCCCACCCGGGAGGAGGCGCTGGCCTACTATCGGCGCGCGGCGGAGTACTTCGAGCTGGACGTGCGCCAGTTCGAGGAGGTCGTCTCGGTGGAGGGCGAGGAGGGGGACTTCCGGCTCGCGAGCCGGGACCGCGCCGGCCGCGAGCGGGAGACGCGCGCCCGGGCGGTGGTCGTCGCCACGGGGAGCTTCGACGCCCCGAACCCGATCGGGGCCCCGGGCGAGGACCTCCCCAAGGTGACGCACCGGTACGACGAGCCCCACCCCTACTGGCGCCAGGACGTGATCACGGTGGGGGGCGGGAACTCGGCGGTCGAGGCCGCGCTCGAGCTGTGGCGCGCCGGCGCGCGGGTCACCTTCGTCCACTTCGCCCGGGAGCTCGACCCCGGGGTGAAGCCCTGGGTGCTCCCGGACATCCGCAACCGGTTCGCGAAGGGGCAGATCCCGGTGCGCTGGGCGACGCGGGTGGAGCGCATCACGCCCGGCACGGTGGTCCTCCGGGACGTGGACTCGGGCGAGGCGGAGGAGATCGACAACGACTGGGTGTTCGCGATGACGGGCTGGCACGCCCGCCCGGGCCTCCTGCGGGACCTGGGCGTCCCGATCGACCCCGAGACCGGGGTGCCCGAGCACGACCCCGACACGCTGGAGACCCCCGTCCCCGGCGTGTACGTGGCCGGCGTCCTCACCGCCGGGAACGACGCCAACCGGATCTTCATCGAGAACGGACGCCACCACGGGAAGCGCATCGTGGAGGCGCTCCGGGAGACCGGCGTCCGGCTGGCGTAGCCCGGGAGCCGTCGTGCAGGGCACCCTCGAGGACCTGGCGGAGCTCCTCCACGGGATCGACGGGGCGGGCTACGGCGCCTACAAGCGGTCGAGGGGGGCCTGGGAGGGCGACGGCCTCACGCTCCACATCGACCACGTGCAGGGGGATCCGTACGCCACGCCGAGCCGGGTCCGCTTCCACCTCCCGCCCGGGACGCACGGCATCCCGGACGACGCCTGGAGCGCCCCGGCCCGCGAGCGGGGCCTGCGCGACTTCGTGCTGCGGGCCTTCCGCGAGGCGTGCAGGAAGCTCCCGCCGGTCCCGGGCTCGGGGAAGTCCGGCCGGGTGCGGGTGAGCGTCGACGGCCCGATCGTGGTCGAGCGCTCGGGGTGCACGATCGGCCCCGAGGGCCTCACCCTCCGCTTCCGCGTGGGCCTCCCCGCCGGCGGACGCACCTGCTTCGGGCACTCGGCCGCCGACCTCCTCACGCGGGACCTGCCGCTCGCGGCCCACGCGGTCCGCTGGGAGCACCTGGACCGGGACCTGGCGCGGGAGTGGATCGAGACGAGCGAGGACCACGCCCACCTCCAGGAGGTCCTGGCCGGGCGCGGCCTGGTCGGCTTCATCCGGGACGGGAGCCTCCTCCCCCGCCGGAGCGGGGTGAGCGAGGAGCCCCTGGACGGCGCCGTGCCGTTCGAGGCGCCCGGCGGGCTCCGCGTCTCGCTGCCCACCCTCCACCACGGGGAGGTCGAGGGGATGGGGATCCCCGAGGGGGTGACCGTGATCACGGGCGGCGGCTACCACGGCAAGACCACGGTGCTCGAGGCTCTCCAGCACGGCGTCTTCGCGCACGTCCCGGGGGACGGCCGGGAATGGGTGGTCACCCGCCCGGACGCGGTCAAGGTGCGCAGCGAGGACGGACGCGCGGTGACGGGGCTCGACCTCCGGCCCTTCATCCACGACCTCCCGCTGGGCCGGGACACCGCCCGGTTCACGACGACCGACGCTTCGGGGAGCACGAGCCTGGCGGCCGCCATCCTGGAGGCGCTCGAGATCGGCACCTCGCTCCTCCTCATGGACGAGGACACCTGCGCCACGAACCTCATGGTCCGGGACGCGCGCATGCAGGAGCTGGTGCGCCAGGAGACGATCACGCCCCTCATCGACCGGGTGCGGGAGCTCCTGGAGGCGGGGGTGAGCACGGTCCTGGTGACCGGCGGGGGCGGCGACTACCTGGACGTGGCCGACACGGTGATCCTCATGGAGGACTACCGGCCGCGGGACGCGGGCCAGGAGGCGCGGAGGGTGGCGGACGCCCACCCGACGGGCCGGCGGACCGGCGAGCCCGAGCACCCGCTGCGGGCCTCGGACCGCCGGCCCCTTCCCGGGAGCTTCGACGCCCGGCGGGGCGGGAAGGTGAAGATCCGCACGCGGGGGACGGACACGATCCAGCTCGGCGCGACCGACCTCGACCTGTCGGGGGTCGAGCAGCTGGAGGACTACGGCCAGGCGCGCGCCATCGCGGGGATGCTCCACGGCATGCGGGAGCGCGCCGACGGCGAGCGGACGCTGGCCGAGCTGGCGCGGGAGGCGGTGGAGACGGCGCTGCGCGAGGGCCTCCACACGGTGGAGGATGCCCCCGAGCTGGCCATGCCCCGGCCGCAGGAGCTGGCGGCCGCGGCCAGCCGGCTCAGGTCGCTGCAGGTGGCCGGAGGGCGGGAGGACTGACGCCCGGGTCCGGGCCGGTCATCCGGCCCGGACCCGGGCCCCCGCCGCACCCGCATCTCCGGAGCCGCCCTCCCGCGGGCGCCCGGCCGGCGGCGCCGGCAGGTCCACCACGGAGGCCTCCTCCGGCCTCTCCGACGACGCCCGCTCCCGGAGCTTGGCCAGGAGCGGTTCCAGGGACGCCAGGATCCGCCGAGCGTCCGTGGGCGAGAGTCCCGAGAGCGGCACGTGCGTCCGGAAGGTCACCGGACCGTCGTCTTCTGGCTGAATCAGCGTGTACATCGTCCTCGAGCTCGTCTATGAGGCGCGTCTCTCCGGCCCACATGTGGGGCACGTTCCGTTCCATCACCGGGCCCGGATCGGCGCTGCGTCCCGGCCCCCCTGCCCTGCGTACGGAAGACGTCCCCCGACGGCGGGTCGTCACCTTTCCCGGCCGGCCCGAGCCCCAGATCTTCCGTGGGAGCGGCCGCGGAGCCGCGGCCGGCGCGCCGCGCCGCGGGCCCCCGAGGTGCGCCGGGAGCGCCTGGCCGCGCGCCGCCGACGGACGCCGCGCGTCGGGGCGGCGCCTCCCGCATCCGAGCGACGAACGAGGAGACGAGCGATGGTCGCCACCCACATGCCCACCCCCGAGACGGACAGGGGCGAGGCCGTCGAGCTCTGGGAGCGCTGGCCCGTCCTCGACCCGGAGGGGCGCGTGGCGGCGTTCCGGGCCCTGGCGCCCGGAGTGGCGGACGACTTCTTCCTCTCGCTCGACCCCCGGGAGCAGGCCGAGCTGGTGGTCGGGCTGCCGCGGGAAGAGCGCAAGGTGTGGATGCGCCTCCTGCCGCCCGACGACGCCGCCGACCTCGTGCAGCAGGCGGACGAGGAGGACGCGGCGTGGCTCCTGGACCTCCTGGACGAGACCACGCGGCGGGAGGTGACCGCGCTCCTGGCCTACGCGGAGGACGTGGCGGGCGGGCTCATGAGCCCGCGCTTCGCCCGGGTGCGTCCCGACATGACGGTGGGAGAAGCGTTCGCGTACCTCCGACGCCAGGCCCCCCTGCTCGAGACCATCTACTACGTCTTCGTCCTGGACCGGGAGCAGCGGCTCCTGGGCGTGCTCTCCTTCCGCGACCTGTTCGAGGCGCCCTCGGGCCGGCGGGTGGAGGACATCATGCAGCGGGACGTGGTGGCCGTCCCGGAGACGATGGACCAGGAGGAAGTGGCGCGCCTCTACCGCGAGCACGATCTCCTGGCCCTTCCAGTGGTGGACGGGGACCGTCGGCTCGTGGGCATCGTCACCTTCGACGACATCGCCGACGTGATCCGGGAGGAGCAGACCGAGGACATCCAGCGCATCGGCGGCTCCGGGACGTTCGACACCCCCTACATGGAGACGCCCTTCGGGCTGCTGGTGAAGAAGCGCGCCGGCTGGCTCTCGGTCCTCTTCCTGGGCGAGATGCTCACCGCCAGCGCCATGGGCCACTTCGAGGGCGAGATCGCGCAGGCCGTGGTCCTGGCGCTGTTCGTGCCGCTCATCATCTCGAGCGGCGGGAACTCGGGCTCGCAGGCCACCACGCTGGTCATCCGGGCGCTGGCCCTGGGCGAGATCCGGCTCCGGGACTGGTGGCGGGTGGCGTGGAGGGAGCTCCGATCCGGCCTCACGCTCGGCTCCATCCTGGGCGCGATCGGGATCGTGCGAATCCTGTCGTGGCAGTATGCGGGGCTGTACGACTACGGTCCGCACTACCCCCTCGTGGCCCTGACCGTCGGGAGCACGCTCGTGGGCGTGGTGACCTGGGGGACGCTGACCGGGTCGATGCTCCCCTTCCTCCTCCGGAAGCTGGGCTTCGACCCGGCCAGCGCGTCGGCCCCGTTCGTGGCCACGCTCGTGGACGTGACGGGGCTGGTGATCTACTTCACCGTGGCCAGCGTGGTGCTGCTGCGGGTGGTGGGGTGAGATCCGGCCGACCCCGAGCCGGCCGGGATCGCTCTCGGTCCGGCCCCAGGTGGACCACGAGCGCACCATCCGAACCCTCATCCCCGAAGATTGAAACGGCCGCGAAGGCCCTGATGAATGACAGGCTCGCGTGCGCAGGGGCGCTCGCCGCAGTCGTATCTGACGCCGGCTCGCACGTCCTGTAGTTCAGCCGCCCCATTCGCCGGCCATCCACGATGAGCAGGGGCCTGGCGCTCGCACCCATGGCCCGGAGCAGCTCCGGTCTGGCGGCCACCGCACATCGGATCGTTCGCATACGTCCGGAGCGGCCCGCGGCGTCGGCCGCGGCGTCGGTCCGGGACGGCGGTTGCCGGGGCGCATCACCCCTGCAGCCCGACGACAGGAGAATGCAGCAGATGGCTGCGAAGGCCCTCCTTGGATCCAGCACTCGACACCTAGCGTGAGTTTACGGCAGCGCGCGTCGGAGCAGAGCGCCGGAGCGGGAGCCAGCGGCACCCACTCGTATCAATCGCATATTTCCACACATCGGTCTCGGGCTCTCCGGCAGCTCGACCGGACGCTCGGGACGGGAGTGTCTGCTGCACGACGAGCACGGTGTCTCCAGCCACATGAACCTCGGGCAGCGAGACGGTATCGACCGGGATCCGCAGATCTACGCAAGCCTTCTTCAGGTTGGCGGACACGACGGACACGAAAACATCCGCACGCGCCGTCCGGGCAGACTTCGATGTGAGCGTCTCATCGAAGTACACAGCCACGAGGCTGCCGTCCGTCCCGCGGCCCAGTGCGACCAGCACGGAAGTCATCTCGAACAGCTCGCCGAGCGACCGTGTTTCCAGGGAAGCGCGATCAGCGAGATCGGCGGGGACGCCGCGTCGCACACGGGCCGGAACGGCGAACGACTCGAGCAGCTTCCCCTGTCTCGACACGACCCTGATCAAGGAGTCGGCGGCAAAGGCGACGACGTACCCGTCTCGCCATGGCAGCACGCTGACAAGGCCGTACAGACCGCTTACCGTCGAGTTGCTGCTATACGCTGGAGGTAGACCCAACTCGAACCCACGCTTCCACTCGGCCTCACCCGTGACCGGGGCGTAGGTGAGTCTGTAGAGGTCGATGCGAGCCCCCTCGGTGGACCGGATGCTGCCGACCACCAGCGAGTCACCCTCGAAGAACGCCGATGTCGCTCGGCCCCGGGCATACGCCGAGCCCAGATAGCGACCGCCCCGACTCGCATAGATGTTGAGAGTCCCGGAACCCCAGTCGGCCACCGCCACGGCGGAATCGTTGGCGGCGACGATAGACCCTACATCCGCGGACTCACCGGGCCCGTGGCCTTTCTGGCCGAAGACGCGCACGATCCTGCCCGCCGCGTCGAATTCGAGCACGCGATCCAAGAAGAGATCGGATACATACAGATCGCCCGAGCGGCTCGTGTACAGCCCACCGATCCGACCGATGTAGAGCGAGTCGGACTCCCGCAGACGTAGACTCTCCGCGGCGACCAGGAGCGGGCTGTCGGAGGGGCCTCGAGGCACGCCCTGTGACGACTCGCATGCACCCACCAAGGGCCGCCGCAGACGCCGAAAGAATGAGAGCGCTTCGCAGGTAAGATCGCGGCGTCCCCCCGACCTCCACCAAGGGCTATCCGCCATTGGGGCAGCATGTGCACGGGCACCTATCGCCGTGGGGACAAGAGTCGGAGCCTTCTACGGGATGGATCAGAGTATAGCAGTCGTAGCATACAGGGACTGCCTCGGTCGGCTTGGGGCGCAATATCGTGAACCAAGACACGACGGCCATAGCGACGGCTGCCAGGAGAACCCTTGCGAGTGCCTTTCCGCGATTTCCTAAAATCTGCTCCTCGAGTCCAAGGGTTATCGGTAATGGACCTAGCAGTGACGAATTCTCCCGCGCCTTCCGGCCGTGCTGCTCAACTTGGGGCGCCTTCCGGACCCTGCCACATCCGACCAGGGCGCTCGGCAGGGTTTACGACTGGGGACCACGGTCCGCAATCACGGAGCCGCCGAGCTTGAGTGTACTGGTCGGGCCCTCCGCGAGATCGACAGAATCGATCAATGAGCGAGCGCTGAACAGATAAACCCGTGGCCGGGCCGCTACGGTCGCGCCTGCGGGCACTACCCCAGCGACATGCAAACGCAACATCTTTAGTTCGCGCCTCTCGTTTGCGGTGGGCTCACGCGTCAGGACGAGAACAAGCCGCCGCTCAGCCTGTGATTGCCACGTGAACCACTCAGGCAATGACGTATTGCAGCTCAAAGCCGCGGATGGATCGAGTACGACCGCAGCAGTTTCGCCACCGAATTCGACGCCCGGTTGGTACGATGCACGTGAGAATATGATGTTACCGAGCCGTTCGGCGTCGACACCGGACCTCCGAACGTCGGATGACCTGCATCCTGCCAGAACGCAGGTCAAACTGACTGGAAGGGCTACAAGAATATGAGCCCTAACGGAAAGATTCATTGGACTTCCCAGAAGCCGAATACAGCACCCCTCGGGCAGTTGCTCCACTCCGTGGCACACATGGAGATAGCCGAGGAATATCAACGTAACGAGGTGAATTTCGCCCGGTCGAGCCCAGGTAGACCTTGGCCCGCAATTTCCGATCTCGCGTCTCACAACACGGCCATTGTTACATCAATCTTCCCGTTATCGACAGGGCCGGTGAGCTGTGCTGAAAAAGGAAACTTCCAAGCAAGACGAGCTGAGAGCTGAAGGGAGCCGACAGCGCGTGAGCGGAGAGGAGAAGGCCAAATCCTCCGGTCGACCTCGCCCGTGAGGAGAAGGGAGGAGAGGCGCTCGACGTGAAGCAAGTGGCCATCCGCGTCACGGCCCGCATCCAGGATCCCGACCGGGTCGGAGAGCGGCTGGAGCTCGGTCCGGTCCTCGAGCTCGGCGTCAGCCCCGACGGCCCGCGAGCAGGTAGGCCGTCTCCCGGGCCCGGAGCTTCCCGGAGTGGCAGACGTGGGCCAGCTCCAGGCCGGCCGCCGCGAGGGCCGGTCCGACCCGGCGGGCGTCCTCGCGCCCCTCTTCGGTGAGAGGCCGCTCTCCCTACTACTTCTCGTTCACCCCCGCCGCCACCCCCTCCGGGTCCTGGCCCAGCCAGTACATGCCCGTCGGCTCGCGCTGGCGGGGCCACACCTCGTTCAGCGTCGCCGCCTCGTACAGCCGGCCGTTCTTCATGACGTAGCGGAGCGAGCTCACGTTCTGCAGGTCCTCCAGCGGGTTCCGGTCCAGGACCTGGAGGTCCGCCAGCTTCCCCGGCTCGATCGAGCCCAGGTCGCCGTCCAGCCCCAGGTCGTCCGCCCCCATGATCGTGGCCACCCGGAGGGCCTGCATGGGCGTCATGCCGCCCGAGGCGAGCATCCACAGCTCCCAGTCGTAGCCCAGGCCCTCGAGCTGCCCGTGGCTCCCCACGCCCAGCCGACCGCCCGCCTCCATGATCTTCCGCGCGTAGGTGGCGATCTCCGGGAAGACGTGCTCGTCCTCCAGGAACCACCCGCCCGGCCCCGGGCCCGGGCCGGGGCCCCGCCGGCGCGTCTTCGAGTCCAGCTCCTGGTGGGGCGTGAACCGGCGGAGCCTGGCGTCGTCGTGCGGGTTGTGGCGCGTGTACCAGTAGTTCTCCCCGAAGGGCCCGCCGTACGCGACGATGAGCGTGGGCGTGTAGGCGCTCTTCGTGTCCGCCATGAGCCGGATGACGTCCTCGTACAGCGGGAAGATCGGGAGCGCGTGCTCGTGGCCCGGATACCCGTCCAGCGCGTGGGTCATGTCCAGCTTGAGGTCGAGCCCGCCCTCGGTGGTCGGCAGCAGCTCCTGCTCGCGGGCCGCCATGATGACCCACTGCCGCTGCTGCCGGTTCCCGGTCATGTACATCTTGATGTAGCGGGTGTGGTAGTACCGGCTGTACCGCTCCAGGACGTCCCGGGCCTCGTCCAGGCTCGAGATCATCTCCGAGCTGAACACCCCCGGCCCGGTCGAGAAGATGCGCGGTCCCAGCATGCGGCCCGCCTCGACCCGGTCGGCGTAGGTGAGGACGTCGGTGGTCGACGTCTGCGGGTCGCGGGTCGTCGTGACCCCGTACGCCAGGTTGGCCATGTACTTGGGGACCTGCGTCTTGTGGAGCCCCCACACCGGCCACGGGTGGGCGTGCGTGTCCACGAAGCCGGGGATGATCGTCTTCCCCGACACGTCGATGACCTCGGCCCCGCGCGGCACCGGGACCTCGCCCCTCGCTCCCACGGCGCGGATGCGGGCGCCCTCGACCACCAGGTCGGCGTCCTCGACGACCCGGTCGCCGTCCATGGTGACCACCCGGGCGCCCCGGAGGACGACCGCCCCCCGCGGGATGTCGCGCCGGGCGCGGACGACCACGGCCCGCTCCGTGGGCTCGTAGGCGGGCTCCTCCTTCCCGGCCTCCGCGCCGGCGCTCCCGTCGGCCTCCCCGGTCGTGTCGGCGGCCATCTCCACGGCCTCGTCGGCCGCCTCCGCGGTGTCGGGCCCGGCCGCGGCCTTCGCCCGCGCCTCGGCCTTCTTAGCCGCCTCCACGCTGTCCTCGGCGGCCTTCGCCGCCACGAGGTCGTAGGCGAAGTGGGCGTTCCCGATCGACCAGTGGACGGTGCGGCCGTCCGGGCCCCACGCGACGAACTGGCCGCCCACGTCGGTGAGCTTCCTGACCGGCACGGCGGCGGTCTCCGGGCTCGCCACCGAGACCTCGGGGGTCTTCCCGCCCACGAACGGGACGGTGACCACGTAGACCTGGTGGTTCACCAGGGCCAGCGCCTTCGTGCCGTCCGGCCCCATGAGGAGGAGCCCGGCCTGCAGCGGGCGGCGCGAGCCGGGCGGCTTCCCTCCCGCGACCTTCAGGTAGCTCCTCTGGTCGGTCCCGTCCCAGCGAATCGAGACGAGCCCGTCGCCGGTGGAGTACAGGAAGATCCGGTCCGGCTCCGAGCGGCTGAAGTGCGGGTTCCCGCGGCCCTCGGCCGGCACGATCGTCCGGGCGGCGCCGCCCGACGCCGGGATCCACACCAGGTCCTCGCGGGCCCCGGGCTCGAACGGGCCCTGGTGCTCGAAGTACGTCCGGGCCGGACCGCTCACCGCGACGATCCGCTCCCCGTCCGGCGACCACGCGGGCTCCTGGTAGACGGCCGACTCGGTCGTGAGCCGGCGGGGGCTGCCGCTCCCATCCGAGCGCGCCCGGTACAGGTGGCCGCCCGCCTGGTCCGACCAGGTGGCATAGGCGATCCAGCGGCCGTCGGGCGACCACGTGGGCTCGGCCTCGATGAGGTCCTCCGAGGAGGTGAGCCGGCGCGGCTCCCCGTCCGGCCAGTCCATGACGTACAGCCGGTCGAGGGCCGTGAACGCCAGTCGCTTCCCATCGGGCGAGGGCACGGCGTCCCGGATCTGCCGGACCGTGAACTCCGCCGAGTCGGGGATCGGGTACTCGAAGTCGAGCCGCGGTCCCATCGGGACCGCCGCGTCCACCGTGAACGGGATCTCGCTCGGCTCGCTCCCGTCCACCGGGATCCGCCAGATCTTCCCGCCGTAGGTGGCCACCAGCTCCTTCGAGTCGGGCGTGAACGACATGCCGGGGTAGACGTCCCGGCTGGCCACCGACTCCTGGTCGTCGCGCTGGACCGGGTAGGCAAGCCAGCGCTCCCGGCCGTTCGAGAGGTCGCGGATGCGGAGGCCGGTCTGCGCGTCGTGGCGCGTGGCGTAGACCAGCCAGCGGCCGTCGGGCGAGAGGGTGGGGCGCATGCCCGAGCCGTAGCGGGCCGAGCGCGTGAACGTCTCCCCCGTCTTCCGGTCGTACTCCACCAGCTCGTACTGCGGGAAGATGGCGTTGTACTCCCAGGTCCCCTGCCGCTGCGCGAACCAGATGTAGCGCGGGTCGGGCCCGAAGGCCGCGCCCGTGAGCCGCTTCCCCTCGGAGCGCCCGCCGTTCCCGCCGTTCTCGTCCTCGACGAGCTGGATCCCGGTCCCTCCGTCCACGTGGAAGAGCCAGGGCTTGGCCGGGCCGAAGCCCGTCTGCTTCGAGGCGACCAGGTACTGGCCGTCCGGTGTCCACTCGGGCGACTGGAAGAGGTCGTGCTTCGTCTTCGTGACCTGGACGGTGTCCCTCCCGTCCACCGAGACGATCCACACGTTCTCCGAGCCGCTCCGGTCCGAGACGAACGCCACGCGCTTCCCGTCGGGGCCGAAGCGCGGCTGCCCGTCGAACGCCTGCCCCGTGGTGAGGGGGCGCGCTCGACCGCCGTCGAACGGGAGGAGATAGAGGTCGCCCAGGTAGTCGAAGACCAGCTGCCGGCCATCGGGGCTCACGTCGATCGAGAGCCACGAGCCCTCCGACGAGGCGACCCGGAGCGTGTCGGGCGTCGAGAGCGGCAGGGGCTCCTTCTCCTCCTCCTTCGCGGCCATCTTCCCGGCCTTCCCGGTCGTGTCCTGGAGGGCGGCCGGCGCCGGGCCATCCGGGGCCGACGCCGCAGCGGCCGGGACGGCGGGCGCCGGAGCCGGGCGCGCGGCCGCGGGGGCCGGGGGCACGGACGCCGCCAGGACGATCGAGGATGCGAGGAGGGTGGGGATCCGCATGGGCCGCTCCGGGTCGGAGTCGCTCTCGTCGGTTCGTGGCCCGGCCGGGCGGCCGGCGCCGCGGACCGGGAGCGCCGGACGGGCCGGCGCCGTGAGACCGGGCAGGATAAGGCGGACCGCACGGCGGGGAAAGCCCGCCGGCGGTACGGGAACGCGGCAGTGCGGGAACGCGGCGGTCCCGGGAACGCGGCGGTCCCCGGCTTCGGAGGAGGAGGGCGGCGCCGGGGCCGGGGACCCCGGAGGCCGGCTCGCTAGGCTTTCCCCGCCTCGCGAGGGAGGAGCCCGGGCGTCACGAACCACGTGAGCCGCCAGTCCCGCCCCTCGCCGCTCACGAAGCGCAGCACCCCGCCGGGCGGGATGTCCACGACCTCCGCGTCGGCGCTCCCGGTGAGGAGGAGCGAGCCGAGGCGCTCGACGTGGGGCAGGTGGCCGACCACGAGGACCGGGCCGACCGCGTCCCGCACCGCGTCCAGGACCGTGGTGGGGTCCGAGAGCGGCTGCAGGTCGACGCGCTCCTCGAGCTCGGCCCCGGCACCGACCGCCCCCGCCAGGAGGTCGGCCGTCTCCCGGGCCCGGAGCTTGGGGGAATGCCACACCGAGGACAGCTTCACACCGGCCGCCTCCAGGGCGCGCCCGACCCGGCGGGCGTCCTCGCGTCCCTCGTCGGTGAGCGGCCTCTCGCCGCCCCGGCTCTCGCCGGCCGCCCGGGCGTGCCGGGCCACGTACAGCTCCACCGTCGTCTCCCTTCCCTCAGGCCGCGGCGGTGCCGGCCAGCCGCCGCTTCATCCACTCGATCTGGCCGCCCTGGCGCAGGATCTCGATCTGACGCTCCGAGAGGTCGTGCCGGGCCGCGCAGGTCTCGCCCTTCGTGACGTTCGTCACCTCCACCTCCGGGCCGCGGCCCAGGGTCTCGTCCAGGCCCTCGACCCGCAGGACGTCGCCCTGCTCGATCCGGTCGTAGTCGTCCGGGTCCTGGAAGGTGAGCGGCAGCACCCCGAAGTTGACCAGGTTCTGCCAGTGGATGCGCGCGTAGTCCTTCGCGACCACGAGCCGGAGGCCCAGGTAGCGCGGCGCCAGCGCCGCGTGCTCCCGGCTCGAGCCCTGGCCGTAGTTCGAGCCGCCGACCACCGCGTGCCCGCCCGAGTCCCGGGTGTCCATGGCCTTGTCGTAGTAGTCGGGATCGACCACGTCGAACGCGAACTTCGAGATCTCGGGGATGTTGCTCCGGTACGGGAGGACCTCGGCGCCCGCCCGCAGGATCTCGTCGGTGGAGATGTCGTCGGCCGCCTTGAAGCTCACCGGCACCTCGAGCGCGTCCGGCAACCCCTCCAGCTCGGGGAGGGAGACGATGTTGGGACCCTTCACGAGCGACAGCTCGCGGGCCTCCTCGGCGGAGGGCGGCGCCTCGAGCGCCTTCGTGTTCAGGATCGGCTCGGCGGGATCCGAGACGTCCGGATACGAGAGCCCGAGCTCCTCCTCCAGGCTCCGCGGGTCGGTGATGACGCCCATGAGCGCCGAGGCGGCGGCCGTCTCGGGGCTCACCAGGAAGACCATGTCGTCCTTCGTCCCCGAACGGTCGGGGAAGTTCCGCGGGACCGTCCGCAGGCTCCGCGTGTCGGTGGCCGGGGCCTGGCCCATCCCGATGCAGCCGTTGCAGCCGGCCTGGTGGATGCGGGCGCCGGCGTGGATGAGGGAGAGGAGATGCCCGTCGCGGTCCAGGTTCTCGAGGATCTGCCGCGAGGTCGGGTTCACGTCGAGGGAGACGTCCGGGTGCACCTGCCGTCCCTTCACGATCTCGGCCGCAACGGCGAAGTCGCGGTAGCCGGGGTTGGCCGAGGAGCCGACGTAGGCCTGGGAGATCTCCTCGCCCGCCAGCTCCGAGACCGGCACCACGTTCCCCGGGCTCGAGGGCTTCGCGATGAGCGGGACCAGCTCCGAGAGGTCGATGTGCTCGTCGACGTCGTACCCGGCGTCCTCGTCGGCCACGATCTCGATCCAGTCGTCCTCGCGTCCCTGGGAGGCCAGGAAGCGCCGGACCTCGTCGTCGGAGGGGAAGACGGTGGTCGTCGCGCCCAGCTCCGTCCCCATGTTGGCGATGACGTGCCGGTCCATGGCCGAAAGGCTCTCGAGCCCCGGCCCGTAGTACTCGATGATCCGGCCCACGCCCCCGTCCACGTCGTGACGCCGGAGCATCTCCAGGATCACGTCCTTGGCGCTCACCCAGTCGGGGAGCTCCCCGGTGAGCCGGACGCCCCAGATCTCGGGCATCTTCACGTAGTAGGGCTCGCCGGCGATGGCCATGGCCACGTCCATCCCTCCCGAGCCGATGGCCAGCATCCCGATGGCGCCGGCGGCGGGGGTGTGGCTGTCCGAACCCACCATCGTCTTGCCGGGCACGCCGAAGCGCTCCTGGTGGACGGGGTGGCTCACCCCGTTCCCGGGCCGGCTGAACCAGATCCCGAACTTCCGGCAGGCGCTGCGCAGGAACCGGTGGTCGTCCGGGTTCTTGTTGTCCTCCTGGATGAGGTTGTGATCCACGTACTGAGCCGAGAGCTCGGTCCGGGCCCGGTCCAGGCCCATGGCCTCGAGCTCCAGCATGACCAGCGTGCCCGTGGCGTCCTGGGTGAGTGTCTGGTCGATCTCGAGCCCGATTTCCCGGCCGGGGGTCATCTCCCCCTCCACCAGGTGCGACTGGATCAGCTTCTGTGCGACGTTCAGGCCCACGTGCCTCTCCCGTTCCGGTGAACGTGCTCGGTCCCGTCCACCGTGGCGGGCAAGGGTCGTACCGACGTCGCGCGGGCCGGCGACGCGGGCGCGGCCGCCCCCGGGTCAGCCCCCCGCGGCGGAGTCCTCCGGCGTCGTCCCCGGCCGGGGCGGAGCCTCCCAGCCTTCCAGGCCCCGCACCCAGCGCTGGAACCAGGCCAGCTCCTCCGCCATGCGGGTGCGCTGGTGGCGCGGCTCCCGGAAGCCGTGCGGCTCGCGCGGGAACTCGAGGTAGCGCTCGGGGACCCCGAAGTGGCGGAGCGCGGCGTGGAAGTTCATGGACTGCATGGGCGTGTCGGTGCGGTCCCGGGCCCCGTGGAAGAGGATCGTGGGCGTCTTCACCCGCTCCATGTGCCAGAAGCTCGAGCGCTCGCGCCAGAAGTCGCCGTTGGACCACGGGTCGCCGCCCAGGTACCAGCGGGCCACGTCGAAGTGGAAGCCCGGCCCGTACTCGGCCGGCCAGTCGGTGACCATGGCGCCCAGGCTCGCCGCCCTGAAGCGGTCGGTCCGGGTCAGCGTCCATCCGCCCAGGATGCCCCCGTAGCTCCACCCCTTGATGGCCAGGGAGTCGGGATCCGCGACGCCCCGGCGGACCATCTCGTCGACCCCGCTCATGAGGTCCCGGTAGTCCCCTCCCCCGATGTCGTGCATGTTCCCGCGGAGCCAGGCGTCCCCGTAGCCCGAGGAGCCGCGCACGTTGGGCTGGAGGACGGCGTAGCCGTGGGCCGCCAGGACCTGCGCGTCGGAGTCGAAGCGGCGCGTGAAGCTCCCGGCCGGCCCGCCGTGGACCTCCAGCACCATGGCCCCCGGCCCCGACCAGCCCGCGGCCTCCGGCGGCCGGTAGAGGAGCCCCTCGACCTCGTTCCCGTCGGAGCTCTTCCAGCGGACGACCTCGGGCGCGGCCAGGTCCTTCCCCTCCACGTCCGCGTTGGCCCGGGTGATCCGGTGCGCCTCGAACGGCCCGAGCCCGGCCACGTACAGGTCCCCGGGAACGGAGGGCGTGCTGAGCTCGAAGGCCACGTGACCGTGGTCGGCCGACCAGCTCGGCCCGCCCACGACTCCGTCCAGCCGGCTCAGGCGCTCGACCCGGCCCGAGGACGGGTCGAGGCGGTAGAGCTCGGCCGTGGTCCGCACCTGGGCGGAGAAGTCGATCTCGCCGTCGGGCGACCAGGCGTAGTCCCCGATCGCCCCCTCGAACCCCGGTGCCAGCTGGCGCACCCGCCCGCCGGCCGCGTCCAGGGCGTACAGGTTTCCCTGGTCCAGGCGCCACGTGGCGGTGTCCGGCGCCACGTACGTGAGCGTCTTCCCGTCGGGCGACCACGCCAGCCCGGACTCGGGGGCCTCGTTGTGCGTGAGCCGGCGGACCTCACCGTCGGAGACGTCGACGAGGGCGACCTCGGAGCGGAAGGCGTCGTTCCTGTGGTCCTCGGTGCGGAAGGTGAAGGCCACGCGTCCTCCGTCCGGGGAAGCCGCGAAGTCCCCCACCACCCGTTTCCCGGTGGTCAGCGCGTGCTCGACCGCCGAGTCCGGGTCGACCTCCACCCACCACAGGTTGGACCAGCGGCCCCGCCGCTGGCCGTTCGGGCCCTCGTCCACCGCCATCGCGTCCCAGCCGTCGTCCAGGGAGTCCTGCGCCGCGCCCGGGAGCGAGTCGGCGGCCACGAAGAAGATCCGCCGCGAGTCCGGCCCCCACTCGAAGCGGCCGACCGACGTGGCGTGATGGGTGAGCGGCCTCGCCTCCCCACCGTCCGTCCGGATCACGTAGAGCTGGCGGGCGCCGCCATCCTCCTCCTCGTCCCCGTCCTCCGCGCGGCGCACGAAGGCGATCCACCGGCCGTCGGGGGACCAGCGCGGCTGCGCGTCACCCTCCTCCGACGTGAAGGGCCTCGGATCGCTCCCGTCGGCCCGGACCAGCCACAGGCGGCTCTTCCGGTCGTTGTGCTCCCAGTCCAGGGTCTCGCGGGTATAGACCACCCGCGAGCCGTCCGGCGAGATCCTGGGATCCGTGACGCGAACGAGGTCCAGCGCGTCATCGATCGTGAAGAGGGCCGTGTCGCCGGCCGCCGGGGAGCCCGTGGAGGGACCGCCGGGCCGGGCCGCGAGCGGGGCCGCACCCGGGGCCGCCAGGAGGGCCGCGGCCACGACGAGGGCTCCGGCGAACCGTAGGATGCAGCGGCTCTTGATCGGGATCATGATCGGCTCCGTGGATCGTGGACAGGAACGGCGGTGCTCGCGCGAGCCCGGCGGAGGCCGGGCGGGGCCACGATAGGATCCCGTCCGCGTCCGCCGCAACGAGGCGGGCCCTTTCCCACGCACGGGCCGCGGCCCGTCTCAGGCGGGGCCCGAACCACCCGCGGGCCGGCACGGACAGGAGTCCCGCACGGAGCCGCTTGCCCGGCTCCACGGGCAGAGGGTAACGTTCCCGCGTCTCCCGCCGCTGGAGCCGCCGGGGTCACACCGCACGCAGAACAGGAAGAGGAACCCATGACACCAGTATTCGAAGGACTCTCCCGGAAGGGGAGCGACTCCCCCACCGCCAGCTCGTCGTCGACCCAGGGTCGCGGCACCGCGACGCCGTCGGTCATCGGGAGCGGGATGGAGCTGGACGGCGAGCTCAAGGCCCGCGGCGACCTCCGCATCGAGGGCCGCGTGAAGGGCTCGATCCGGACCGAAGGCGAAGTCGTGGTGGCGCCGCGCGGGATCGTCGACGGCGACATCCAGGCCCGGGAGATCCACGTCGGCGGGCGGGTGACCGGCAACGTCATCGCCTCCGAGGCCGCGCGCTTCATGGAGGGCTGTCAAGTGGACGCCGAGGTCCGGGCCTCCGTCATCCAGATCCAGGAGGGCGGCGTCGTCAACGGCCGCCTGGTGATGGAGAAGGGTGGGTCGGGGAGCTCGGGCTCCTCCGGGTCGTCGAGCTCGTCGGGAGGACCCTCGGGATCGAAGGCCTCCGGCGGCAGCGGCTCGGGCGGGTCGTCGTCCGGCTCCGGCTCCTCGGGCTCGGGCGGGAGCTCGTCCGGGTCCTCCTCCGGGAGCTCCTCGAAGTCCTGACGGGCCGGGACGCCCCGCCGCGCGGGGTCTCCCGAACGGAGCACCGGGCCTCCTGCCCGACGCGCGAGCCCTCCCGAACGAAGATCGGCCGCCCCGGCGCCCGCGAGGACGCCGGGGCGGCCGCTCGTTTCTCAGGGCACCCGCTCCCGGAGACCGGCACCGAGCCGGCCGGGAGGGGTCGGCCCTCCGACCGCTACGGGAAGCTCACCTGGATGCCTCCGTACAGCGGCACCGACCACAGGCTGCTGGTCCCGAGGGCGATGGGGAGGTTGCTGCCCGCCACGCTCTGGAACGTGTCATCGCTGTTCGAGAAGACCAGGTTGACCCGGCCGCCGGCGAACAGGTCGACCTGACGGTTCAGCGGGAACGCCAGCTTGGCGCCTCCGGTCATCGTGAAGTAGCTGTGGGTCGGTCCGCCACCGTTGAAGTCCACGGTGGTGAGGCCCAGCCCGCCGTTCACGGTGAACTTCACGTTCCCGCTCACCGGCGGTGCCAGGTTGGCCTCCACGCCGGCCGTGTAGTGCCACAGGTTCAGGTCACGATAGGTCTGCGCGCCCGGGATCTGGTTCCCGTTGAGGGACTCCAGGCTCCAGTCGGCGCGCACGGCGAAGCGGGGGCTGAACCAGTAGGCCCCGCCCAGGCCCGCGCCCAGGCCGGGATCCTCGAGGTCGCCCAGCCCGCCGAACGGGACCGCGATCCCGAGCCGTCCATCCACGGTGAAGCGCGGCTCGAACACGCTCTGCGCCTGCGCCGGCGAGCTCCAGCTCCCCAGCAGCGCCACGGCGCCCAGGGCGGCCACCAGCGCGGCGCTCCATCTACCTGCTTGCTTCATGCGTCCTCCTCTGTCGTCGGCCAACGAAAGGTGCTTCGCGTCCACTGCATCGATCTACGGTCGTGCCGTCGCCGAGGATTCGCCTCGCCGGCTCGGCCCGCTGTCCGGTCGATGGACGAACGGGCCGAGCGAAAGGTCACGCCCCGGCCCGCGTCCGTCGTCGCCGGGCGTCGCGCTCGTCAGGGAAGATGAAGCGCGATGCCTCCCTGCAGGGGGACCGACCACGTCGTGTCCCCGATGTCGCCGCCCACGGCCTGGAAGTCCTCGGGGCTGGTGAACATCAGGTAGGCCCGCGCCTGCACGAACACGTCCACGAGGGGCATGGGGCTGTAGCCCACCCGCGCGAAGCCGGTCGTGCTCAGATACGTCTTCTTGTCCGGGCTCACGGTCACGCCCCCGGACGTGAGGTCGTCGAAGGCGAAGGTCGTGGCCCCGGCTCCCACGCCTGCCGTGATGCGCCAGGGGATCAGGATCGGCCGGAGGAGCTCGACGTCCACGCCCGCCCCGTAGTGGTAGAGCTTGAGGTCGGGATAGGCGGCCAGGCCGGTCGGCCTCGGCTTGCCCAGGAGGGTCTCCAGGTCGCCGTCCGCCCTCACGCGGATCCGGTCGGCGAGCCGGTAGGAGACTCCGAGCCCGGCGCTGAAGCCGGCATCCTCCATGTCGGACAGGTTGCCCGCGGGGACGCCGATGCCCGCCCGCCCCTCGACGGACAGGTTGCGGGCCACCGAGACGGCGGTCCCCACCTGCGCGCGGGCCGGGCCGGGAAGGAGCAGGGCCACGAAGGCCGCGCCCAGGAGCGCTGTCCAGAACGAACGACTCTGTAGCATGATATCCTCCTCTGAGTCTCTCGCGGGGTCGTCACGTCGGTCGGGTCGGATCGAAAGAGCAGCCTTCGGACGGGTCCTTCCCGCCCCGGGCGCGGACGCCCGCTGCGGCTGCCGACGGGCCGGTCGGCCCCGGCCCTCACCCGATTGCAAGATACGGTCCCGGCGGGCGTCCCGGGCGGGACGTGACGCGGAGGCGGTCGGGACCCTACGATTCGGAGGCGAGACAGCCGCCCGATCGGCCGGCGCGGCGGAGCGCCGGTGGGTGGGCGGTGGACCCGGGAGGAGAACGTGCACGAAGCGGAGGATCGGGACGAGACCGGAGGCGAGCCGGTCACGAGCTACGCCGAGGCCCTGCGCCGTCTGGGGGGCGAGGGCTGGTGCGTGATCGAGAAGAGCCTCTACACCGAGACCCTGGAGGAGCAGCTCGAGCGCCTGGCCGGCCAGCCCGAGGCGGCGTCCTCCCAGACGGTCCGTCTCGTCCGCCATCCCGACCGCGTCGAGATCTTCCGGGTCCACCGCACGGGAGAGCGGGAGTACGTGGACGAGACCCCGCAGGCCGTGGTCCGCCGCGCCCCGGAGGCGTAGGAGCGCCCGTCCTCCCCGCGCGCGGTCTCTTCCCGCGCGCCGGGCCGCCTGCCGCCGGACACGCCCCGCGCGCTCAGCGGAGCACCAGGGCCCGCACGACGAAGGGGACGAGGAACAGGAGGTTGTGGAGCTCGGCCACGATCGAGGCCCCGAGGTGCTCGTTCACGAGCTCGAGCCGCCCTTCCGAAGGAGCCCTCGGCCACCAGCGCGGCGTCTCCTCCCGGAAGACGCGGTACGGCTCCCCGTAGCTCTCCTCGAGCACGCCCTCTTCGTATCGCGCGACCACCGCGTACACGGCCAGGAACCAGACCGCCGTCGGCACGACCAGCCACAGGAGCCCCGAGGTCGCCACGAGACCGGTGCCGATGAGAGTGTTGCCCACGTAGATCGGGTTCCGGGCCCACAGGTAGGGGCCCGAGCGGGTGAGCGCCGTCTCGGTCTCGAGCCGGTAGTGCAGGTGCTGCTGCGCCCACAGACGCAGGAAGACGCCCGGGGCGAACAGGACGAGCCCGAGGGCCCACGACAGGACCGGCCGGTCCGCCCGACCGACGGTCGTGAACAGCGCGAAGAGGAGCGGGGGCGCCACCAGCCACCCGCGGAAGCGATAGAAGAAGCGTTTCACGCCCACGTCCTCACCCCGGCATCCCTCGACGGAAGACGGCCCCGACGACTAAGTTGCGGCCCAAGATGGCCACCTCCACGTCTCCCCGACAGAGCGCCTTCCTCGAACGGCTTCGGCGGACCGAGCCGCTGGTCGCCGTCGAGCTCCGCCCGCCTCCCGCCGACCTCCCCTCGGACGAGGGCATGGAGACGTGGCTCGACCTCCATCACGCGCTCCGCAGGCTGGGCCGGAGGGACACGGCCGTGTTCCTCACCGACGACGCGGTGGGCGAGCGCGAGGAGGAGAATCTCCGCCACCTGGTGACCAACCTGGCCGGGGAGGTCCCACGCGATCGGCTCGTCCCGTTCCTGACCTGCAAGCACTCGATGGGCTACTGCCTCCGCTACGCCGACCGCGCCGCCTCGCGCGGCCTCGAGGCCCTGGTGGTCCTGGGCGGGGACCCCGAGGCGGGCCCGCCCCGCTGCGTGCCGCACGCCTACCAGCTCCGCCGCAGGATCCGGGACCGGGTGCCGGGGCTCGAGCTGGGCGGCTGGGCCAATCCGCACCGGGACCCGGCCGAGCAGGTGAGCTACCTGATCGACGAGGCGTTCACCGGGGAGTTCTACCTCACCCAGGTGGTCTCGCACCACACGGCCGGCCGGGTGGAGGCCTTCGTGGAGGAGGCCCGCCGGCGGGACCTCGAGATGCCGGGCGTGTTCGGGGTGTTCTACTACCGGAGCGCGACGCCCTCGACGCTGGAGAAGCTCTCGGACTTCTTCCCGGTGCCCGCCGAAGAGCTGACCCGGGAGTTCGAGCGCGGCGCGACGCCCGAGACCGTGTGCGCCCGCTCGATCCGGGCCCTGCGGGACGCCGGCGTCCGGCACGTCTACATCAGCAACCTCGGGCACCGCCGGGCGCCCGAGCGGCTGGGGCGGATCCTGGACGCCGCGGCCGCGGGCTGAGGCCGGGGGCCGCCGGGCGGCGCCTCCGCCCGACGACGTGGGCTACGCGCCCGGGGGCGACGCGCCGGAGCCGGCCGACGCGGAGTCGCCCCCCGCCGCCCCGCCCTCCGCGGAGCCGGGGCCCGCCCGGCCCGCCTCGCCGGCACCGGTCTCGCCCACCACTCGCGCGGTCTCGATGTAGTCCAGCTTCGGGAACTGCTCCTCCAGGTAGGCGTTCCCCTCGTGGAGGATGCGCGCCTGATCGGGGCCCTCCCCCTTGGGCGGACCGTCCCCGTAGCCGGAGTAGAGGGAGTCGACCGTGGCCACCCCCTCCACCACCTCCCCGAAGGGCGCGAAGCCCATCCGGTCCAGGCGGGCGTTGTCGGCCAGGTTGATGAAGATCTGGCTGGTCCGCGTATCGTTCCCGGCCGAGGCGAAGGTCAGCGTGCCGCGGGTGTTGCTCTTGGTGACCGGGTCGTCCCGGATCGGTCGGCGGCGCCACGCCAGGGCCCGGGCCGTGTCCCCCGAGATGCCGAACTGGGCCACGAACCCGGGGATCACGCGGAAGAAGCGGTTTCCGTCGAAGTAGCCGGCCTCCACGAGCCGGTAGAAGCGCGTGGCGCCCCGCGGCGCCCAGGCGCGGTGCACGAGCACGGTGAACGGCCCGGCCGAGGTCTCGAACCGGACCCGGAAGGTGTCCGGCACCGCCGGGGCCGACGACCGCTCGCCCGAGCCGCCGCCCCGGCACCCCGTCCAGGCCGCCGCCGCGGCGAGCGCCAGCCCGCCCGCCACCCCGATCCACGTCGACGTCACGCGTCCCATCCGTCCTCTCCCTCGTCGTCTCCCGCACCGTCCCCGGACCCGGCCGGGCCCCTCCCGACCGACGGACCTCCCTCGCCCTGCCGGTACATGCGCCAGGTGGGGTAGGCGAAGTCGAGCCCCGGCTCCGCCTCGACGGTCTCGAGCATCGCCCGGCCCACCCGGTCGGCCGAGCCGCGCCTTCGCCGCAGGGGCACCAGGTAGCGCAGGGTGAGCTCGATGCCCGAGTCGGCCACCGTCACGTACACGATCGGCGTCAGCGCACCGTACTTGAGGGCGTAGCGCCGTCCCATGCCGCGGAAGCTCTCGCCCGCGTCGCGGGCCCACTCCTCCCATTCCCCGCGGCCGATCGCCTCCAGCCGCTCGACGCCCAGCCGCCAGTCGCTCTCGAAGGTGAGGAGGAATCGGAGCTCCTGCCACACGTACGAGCCATCCGAGGGGGTGAAGAACACGCTCTCGTCGAGCAGCCGGGAGTTGGGCACCGAGGCCAGCCGTCCGCTCGACTGCCGCCCGTACACCAGGTTGCCGACCTCGAGGACCGTGGTCTTCAAGATGCCGATGTCGATGATCTCGCCCACCAGGCCGCCGACCTCGATGCGGGTCCCGGGCCCCAGCTCGCGGTGCCCGGTGAGGTAGAGCCAGCCCGCCGCGCTCTTCCCCACGTCCTGGAGGGCGATGGCGGCCCCGGCGCCGACCAGGCCGATCACCGTGGCCAGCTGCCCGAAGTGTCCGACGAAGAAGGAGAGGCCGAGGAGTACGAGGAAGAGGGCCCCCGCGTAGCCCACCCGCTTGGAGAGGAGGTGGCGCCGATTGACGTCCTCCACGTTGTGGGCGATCCAGCGCCGCGCCAGGCGGACGAGCCCCGCCACGACCAGGGCCACGACGATCCACAGCAGGAGGTCCCACAGGGCCGAGGCCGAGAGGCGGTCGGGCAGCGACCGCAGCAGATTCCGGATCCAGCTGGAGCCCATTCCCGCCCCCCCTCGACGAATCTCGCGGATCGCGAGCCCGGAGCCGACCGGCGCGATCCCCCCACCGCCTCCAGGATGGAGCGCCGCGGGCGCCGGCACAAATCCCGAAACGCGGGAAGCCGCGGCGGGTATCCCGCCGAGACGCGATCTGGCGGACCCCCCATCCCGAAGCACCGGAGGCGACGGCGTGAGCGACACCGAGCAGCGGATCCGGACCGAGGCCGTCTCGACCAGCGACGAGGAGATCTTCGACGTCGTCGAGGACACCCTCCTCGACCTGTGGAAGGCCGTGGACGACCTGGCGCGGATCCACGCGCCGCGGCTGCCCTACTACCGCGTGACGATCTTCGGATCCTCCCGGATGCAGGAGGGGGACCCCATCTACGGGAAGGTGCGCGACCTGGCCCGGGAGCTCTCCTCGATGGGCTGCGACATCGTCACCGGCGGCGGGCCCGGGCTCATGGAGGCGGCCAACCAGGGCTCCGAGGAGGGGGACGTGGACGGGAAGACCCGCTCGTTCGGCCTCAACATCGAGGTCCCGCACGAGCAGCAGGTCAACCCGTACGTGGAGAAGGCCTACACCCACCGGACGTTCTTCACCCGACTCCACCACTTCGTGCGGCTCTCCAGCGCGTTCGTGGTCGTGCCGGGCGGCATCGGCACCACCCTGGAGGCCCTCATGGTGTGGCAGCTCCTCCAGGTCCGGCACATCACCGACCGTCCGTTCATCATGCTCGGCCCCATGTGGCAGGAGCTGGTGGACTGGGGCCGCCGCTTCATGCTGGACGGCGGGCCCCGCCGCCTGGCCGACCCCGGTGACCTGGACCTCCCGCACTGCGTCGACGAGGTCGAGGAGGCCGTGGCGATCCTCCGGGAGGACCTGGAGCGCGTCCGGGACGGCCGAAAGCCCGCGGACGGGGATCGGGCCGGCGGCTGAGGCCGCCCGGTCCGCCCGCCCCCGACCCCATCCGGACCGTCGGCCCCGATCCCATCCGCTCGCACGTCGCCGGCGGCGAGGTCGGTCGAAACCGGGGCCGCCCGAGCCCCGTAGGGAGGACAGCGGGAGGCGGTGCGGCGGCAGGCGATGCAACCCTCGTCCCCTTCCGGACGTCCAAGATGTGGCTCTCGCAAAGGAGAGGTCCCCCGGGAGCCCGAACGGGACGAAGATGACGGAACGGGGATTCGCCGGCGTGCGGCACCCTCCTGTGGCAAGGATAGAGAGCGACCTCCTGTCGCGATCGAATCCGCGCGCCGGTGATCCCTTCCTCCGCCACGCCCCTTCCGCGCCCTGCCTCTTCCGCGCCCTGCCTCTTCCGCGCCCTGCCCGGACCCTCCCCGCACGGGCCTTGCTCTCGTAGGGCGCGACCCTTTCACGTCACGCCGGCCGGAAGGAGAGCGCATGAGCGGGGACGGAAAGCAGGGCGGCTCGGACGCATCGGACGGTTCGGGCTCGGGGGGCGTCGGCTTCCTCGAGGCCGCCTCCATCGGCGTGGGGGGCATGGTCGGAGGCGGCATCTTCGCCGTCCTCGGCCTGGCCGTGCAGCTGGCGGGAGGCGGAACGCCGGTGGCGTTCGCTATCGCCGGCGCCGTGGCGCTCGTGACCGCCTACGCCTACAGCCGCCTGTCGGTGACCTTCCCCAGCCAGGGGGGCACGGTCTCCTTCCTGAACCGGGCGTTCGGGGAGGGGACGCTCACGGGTTCCATGAACGTCCTCCTGTGGCTCAGCTACGTCGTCATGCTCTCCCTGTACGCCTTCGCCTTCGGGAGCTACGGCGCGACTTTCTTCCCGGAGGGCTCGCAGGGCCTGTGGAAGCACGTCCTCATCAGCGCCGCGATCGTCGTGATCGCCGGCCTCAACCTCCTGAGCTCGAAGGTCGTGGGCGAGGTGGAGGACTGGATCGTCGGGATCAAGCTGGCGATCCTCCTGTTCTTCGTGGGCGTGGGGATCTGGGGGGTCCAGGGCGGGCGCCTGGCGCCGTCCTCCTGGCAGCCCCCCTTCCAGCTCGCCGCGGGCGGGATGATCATCTTCCTCGCCTACGAGGGCTTCGAGCTCATCGCCAACACCGCAGGCGACACGAAGGATCCCGAGAAGACGCTGCCGCGCGCCTTCTTCACGTCGGTGGGCTTCGTGGTCGCGCTGTACGTGGCCGTGGCGATCGTGACCGTCGGGAACCTGCCCGTGGACAGGATCGTGGAGGCGAAGGACTACGCGCTGGCCGCGGCGGCGCGCCCGTTCCTGGGGCAGTTCGGCTTCACGCTGATCGCCGTGGCGGCCATGCTCTCCACCGCATCGGCCATCAACGCCACGCTGTACGGGTCGGCCCGGCTGAGCTACATCATGGCGAAGGACGGCGAGCTCCCCGCCCTCCTCGAGAAGAAGATCTGGAACGAGCCCGCCGAGGGGCTCCTCATCACCGCCGCGGCCGCCCTCCTCGTCTCCAACCTCCTGGACCTCTCGGCCATCTCGACCATGGGGAGCGCGGGCTTCCTCCTGCTGTTCGCCGGCGTCAACGCGGCCAACGTGCGGCTGGCCGACCGGACGGACTCCCGCGCCTGGGTCGGGGTCGTGGGCGCCGCGGCGTGCCTGGCCGCGCTGGCGGCGCTCCTGTGGCAGACCGTCAGGACCGACCCGAGCCGGCTGTGGGTGCTGGTCCTCCTGGTGGGCCTGTCGGTGGCCGTGGAGGTGGCCTACCGGGCCGCCACGGGGCGGACGATCCGGGTGAGCCTGTCGCCGAGCGGCGGGGCCCCCGGGGACGGCGGGAGCTGAGGGAAGCGGCGCCGGGGGCGTGGAGGGTCCCGGGGGGCGGAGCGGCCCACCCGGGACGCCGCCCGCCCGCCGCGGAGCCCGCCGGGCCGACGCGCGGCCCGGCGGGCGGCGGAACGGGGCTCAAATGTAGCGGTCGACCGCCGGAGGGGCGGGCGGCGCGGGGAGCGGCGGAAGCACGTCGAACGCGGGAACCTCCGGCGGCGCCACGTGGACCTCGGGGGGCGCCACGTGGAACGGAGGCAGGGGCGCGTCGGGGCGCACCCGAAGCCGGAACGACGTCTCCTGACCCGGCGCGGCGCGCCGTCGCTCGGGGAGGTCCACCGTGACCGTCCTCTCCTTCCGGTCGCGCATCACCTTCACCGTGATCGGACCGGCGTCGGCGTCGTGGACGGCCTCGATCACGTCGCCCGGGCCCTCGACCTTCTCGCCGCCGACCTCGACGATCACGTCGCCGGCCTTCAGGCCCGCCTTCTCGGCGGCCGAGCCGGACTCCACGCTCCCGACGAGCACGCCTTCACCGTCCTTCACGCCGAAGTAGGCGCCGAGCTGGTCGCCCAGGGGCCGCAGGCTCACGCCCAGGCGCCCGGGGCCTCCGAGCTCGAAGAGGAACCCGTGCGGACCGAGGTCGCCCGAGCGCCACGAGCGCCGCATCTCCTCGCCCGCCTTCCGGGCCTCCTCGCGGGCCTTCTCGACCTCCACCCGGAGGCGCTCCCTGGTGCTGTCGTTCACGAGGCGGCTCATGCGGAGCCGAACGTCGGGCGCGACCATGGCGCCCAGCCGTCCGAACCTCGAAGAAGCCTCGCCCGTGACGACCGTGACCTGTCGAGTCTTCCCGTCACGGACCACGCGGAGCTGGACGCTGCGGTCCGGGGGCGTCTCGCGGACCATGCGCGTGAGGGTGGCCACGCTGCGGACCGGCTCCCCATCGAAGTCCAGGATCACGTCGTCCGCCCGGAGGCCCGCCTTCGCGGCCGGCGAGCTGTCCTCCACCGAGGTCACCCTCGCCCCGCGCAGCTCCGGTAGGTCCAGGCGGGAGACGGCGGCGCTGTCGACGTCGGTGACGCGGACGCCCAGGTAGCCGGCGTCCTGCGGCCCGTTCACGATGACGCGGGTGCGCGTCGGGCGGACGACGTACGGGCTGGGCTCGCCCCCGGACACGGTCACCGTGCCGGTGTCCTGGGCGGCCGGCGCCGCGTGGGCGGGGGCGCTCAGGGCGGCGAGGCCGAGAAAGGCGGGCAGAAGACCGGTCGACCTGGCGAGACTCATGGAGATCCTCCCGACTGAGGGCCCGCCGGAGGAGGGCCCGGGCACGATCAGGGGCGAGGGATTCCTCGCTTCTTTCGAACGTTCGACAGACCGGCCGGCGGCAGGGTTGCCCGGGCTTCCGCTCGCCGAAAGTCAGGCCCGCGGCACGAGGACCGGGAGAGCGCCGGGGACCACTTCGAACGTGCGGGAGCCGGTGCCGAGATCCTCGCCGTCCCCGTTCCACGGAAGGTCCGGCTCGGCCTCCACCTCGACGCTCCGCACGCGGAGGTGGGTGACGACCGGATCGGCCAGGTGCCGGCCGCGGAGGGCCCGGCCCACCACCCGGAGGAGCGCCGGGAGCGAGACGTCGTCCAGGAGGAGGAGGTCCAGCAGGCCGTCGTCCGGGAGGGCGCCGGGAGCGATCGGGATCCCGCCCCCGAAGCGCGGGCCGCTGGCCACGACCAGGGCCAGGAGCGGGCCCGTCTGGAGCTCGCGGCCGTCGGCCCGGACGCGGACCTCGCGGGGCCTGCGTTCGAGCACCTCGTCCAGGGCGGCCCTCAGGTAGACGTGGCGCCCCCAGATCCTGCGCCGGCGGGGGGTGACGCGCTCGGCCACCCGTCCCGCGAACCCGCCCATGGCGAAGTTCACGACCCAGCCGTCGGTCCCGCCGTCGACCCGCACGAGGTCCAGGCGGCGGGGCTCCCCCTCCCCGAGGAGCGCCAGGGCCGCCCCGATCTCGAGCGGGATCCCGAGCGAGGCGGCCAGGTCGTTCCCGGTCCCGAGCGGGAGGAGCGCCACACGGAGCCCGGCGGAGCCGGCGTCGGCGCCGAGGCCGGCGGCCGCCTCGTGCAGCGTGCCGTCGCCCCCCGCGACCACCAGCGTCCCGACGCCATCCTCCAGCGCCTCGCGCGCCAGCCGGGACGCGTCGCCGGGGCCGGACGTCACCCGCACGTCGAGCCCGTGCTCCCCGGCGAGCCGGTCGGCCAGATCGGGCCGCTTCCGGGCCCCCGGGGACGCCGGGTTCAGGATGGCGCGGGGTCGCGCCCGAGAGCGGCCTCGCGCCGGTGCTGGCGCCGTCATGCCGGCCGGGTCATGCGGGTTCGCTCACGTGCGTCGGCCTCCGTGGGACGAGGTGCGGGGCGGGGACCCTGCCGCGCGCGCTCCCGCTCCGCCCTGCCCCGCCGGCGGGCCCGGCGTGCGCGCGCCGAGACACGAAGCCTATGTTGGTGCCGCCGTGCCGAACAGCCACCGCCGACAGGAGGTCCGAGCCCCACCCGTGCGCCCGCCCGAGTTCCTCCCCTGGACCGAGCCCGTCCTTCCCGCCGCCGCCCGCCTCCTGGCCCGGCGCCACGACCGCGACGGCGTCCTCGACCTGGACGGGGTCCTGGTCGTCGTGCCGATCCGCCGGGCCGGGCGGCGCCTGACCGAGCTCCTCCTCGAGGAGGCGTCGGGGCGCGGGGTCGTCCTCGTCCCGCCCGACGTCGTCACGACCGGGGGCCTCCCGGAGCGGCTGCGCCGGGCGCGGCCCGACCGTCCCGTGGCGGGCGACGTCCTGTGCCTGAGGGCGTGGGCCGAGGCCCTCCGGGACCTGGACGAGGACCGCCGCTCCCCGGTCTTCCCCGAGCCTCCCGCGGCCGACGACCTCCCCGGCTGGCACGAGCTGGCCCGGCTCGTCCGCGACCTCCACCGCGAGCTCACGGGAGAGGAGCTCGGCTTCGAGGACGTGGCCCGGGTCTGCCGCGCCGGCCCCGGCTACGACGACAGCGGCAGGTGGCGGGCCCTGGCCGAGGCGCGGCGGGGCTACGGGCGCCGCCTGGACGCGCTCGGCTACGTCGACCGGGACCGGGAGAGGTGGGACGCCATCCGTGATGACCGGGTGGGATTCGGCGGACCGATCTACCTGCTCGGCGTCGTCGAGATGCCCGGGGTGGTGCGGCGGACGCTCGAGGCGCTCGGCGACGACGTCACGCCCCTCGTCCACGCGCCGCCGGACGGGCGGGACGGGTTCGACCGGCTGGGCTGCGTGAGGCCGGGAGCGTGGGCGGAGCGTCCGATCCGGATCCCGGACGATGCCCTCGAGGTCGCGGGCCGGCCGCCCGAGCAGGCGGATGCGGTCCTCCGGCGCCTGGGCGGAGCCGGACCCCGCCTGGCGCCCGACCACGTCACGGTGGGCGTCCCGGACACCGACCTCGTCCCCTACCTGGAGCGGAGGCTCGGCGAGCACGGGGTCCCGCACCGGCACGCCGAAGGGACCCCGCTCGAGCGCACCGACCCGTGGCGGCTCCTGTCGGCCGTGGCCGACTACCTGGAGGGCGAGCGGTGGCCGGATTTCGCCGCCCTCCTCCGCCACCCGGCGGTGGAAGCCGCTCCCGGCGTCCCGGGCGCGCTCGAGACGGCCGACGAGCACTTCGGCCGCCACCTCCCGAGTCGCGTGGAGGGACCGGCGCGCGGGGCGGCCGGCGGCGGCGACTTCGGCCGGCTGGTCGGCGACCTCGAGGAGGAGCTGGCCCTGGGCCGCCTGCGCGGCGCCAGGCCCCTCTCGGAGTGGATGGCGGAGATCCTGGCCTTCCTGGTCCGCGCCCACGGCGGCCGGCCTCTCGACCGGTCCCGGGCGGGCGACCGCCGGCTGGTCGAGGCGTGCGAGACGATCCGCGACCGGGCGGCGGCCTGGAGCCGGCTGGCCGGCACGCCGCTGGACCGCGAGTGCGGGGCGCCGGCGGCCCTCCGGCTCCTCCTCGAGGAGGTCCGGCGGGAGGCCGTCCCGCCCCTTCCCGACACCTCGGCGATCGAGATGCTCGGGTGGCTCGAGCTCCACCTGGACGACGCCCCCGTCCTCGTCCTCACGGGCCTCGACGAGGCCCACGTCCCGGGCTCGATGAGCGCCGACCTCTTCCTGCCCGACGGCCTCCGCTCGCGCCTCGGGCTCGTGGACGACGCCCACCGCCTCGGGCGCGACGCCTACCTCCTCTCGGCCATGCTCGCCCCGCGGGAGGAGGCGCACCTGGTGGTGGGGCGGAGGAGCGCCGAGGGGGACCCGCTCCGGCCGAGCCGTCTCCTCCTGGCGCTGGAGGGCCCCGACCTGGCCCGGCGCGTCCTCCGGATGTTCGGCCAGGAGGAGGAGCGCGCCCCGCGGATCGCCCGTCCGGGGGTCGAGCCGGCGGACCGGAGCGCGTTCCGGACGCCGCCCGACCCCGTGCTCCGGATCGCGGAGCCGCCCCCCACCCTGTCCGTGACCTCGTTCGGGCTCCTCCTTGGCAAGCCCTACCAGTTCGCGCTGAGCCGGATCCTGGGACTGGACGCCGTCGACGACCGCGCCCGCGAGATGGACGGCCTCGCGTTCGGGGAGCTGGGCCACGCGGTCCTGCGGACGTTCGGCGAGGGGGAGCTGGCGCGCTCAACGGACCCCGACGCGATCCGGGCCGGGCTCGGGGCCCTCCTCGACCGCGCGGCCGAGCGCAGGTTCGGGGACCGGGCCCTCCCCGCGGTCCGCCTGCAGGTGGAGCAGCTCCGGATCCGGCTGGGCGCCTTCGCCGAGTGGCACGCGGCGCGGGTGCGCGAGGGCTGGGAGACCGTGGCGGTCGAGGTCGGAACCCCCGACGAGGGGACGCCCTTCGTCGTGGACGGAGAGCCGATCGGGCTCACCGGGCGCATCGACCGGATCGACCGGCACGCGGAGACGGGGGCGTGGGTCGTCCTGGACTACAAGACCTCGGCGACGCCGCGCGAGCCGGAGAAGGCGCACCGGGCGGGGGATGGGAGCTGGACGGACCTCCAGCTCCCCCTCTACCGGCACCTCCTCCCCGACCTGGGCCGGACCGGCGCCCTGCCCCCGGCCATCGCGGAGCCCGGCGCCCGGGTCGACCTGGGCTACGTGAACCTCTCCCGGGAAGGCGCGGCCCTGGCGCTGGCGCCCTGGGACGAGGCGGAGCTCGCCTCCGCCTACGAGGCCGCACGGGAGTGCGTGCGCCTCCTCCGGGAGGGCGAGATCGCGTGGCGGGAGGAGGAGATGGTGGACCGCTACAGCCCGTTCGCGACCCTCCTGGGCCGCGGTCGCCTGGTCTCCGCCGGAGCCGGGGACGACGAGGAGGACGCATGAGCGGCGGGCGCGGTGCAGGACGGGGCGGAGATCCGGGACCCGAAGGCGGCCCGGGGCGCGGAGCCGATCCGGGGCGCGGAGCCGATCCGGGGCGCGGAGCCGATCCGGGGCGCGGAGCCGATCCGGGGCACCGCGGCTGGCCCCACGAGCTCATCCGGGCCTCCGCGGGGACCGGGAAGACCTTCCAGATCTCGAACCGGATCATCGGACTCCTGGCCGCCGGGGTGGCGCCCGACCGCATCCTCGCGTCCACGTTCACGCGGAAGGCGGCCGGGGAGATCCTGGACCGGGTGCTCCGGCGGCTGGCCGAGGCCGCGCTCGACGCGGACGAGGCCGCGGAGCTGGCCCGGCACGCGGCCCTCCCGGGCGGCGCCGGCGGGAGCGGCGCGGCGCGCAGGCCCGAGGGGGCGGCGCCCGGCTCCGGTGGCGCCCCGCCCGACGGCGGCGGATCCGCGCTCGACCGGGAGGGGGCGCTGCGCCTCCTCGGGGCTCTCGTGCGGGAGCTCCACCGCATCGACGTCGGGACCCTGGACAGCTTCTTCATCCGGCTGGCCCGGGCGTTCGGCCCGGAGCTCGGCCTCCCGCTCGCCTGGAGCATCGCCGAGGAGCCGCTCCACGAGGACCTCCGCTCGCAGGCCGTGCAACGGGTCCTGGACGGCGGCGACCGCACGGCCCTCCTGGAGCTCCTCGGCATGATCGCCCGAGGGGACGCCCGCCGGCGTATCCACGACGCCCTGGTCGAGGACGTCGACGACCTCCGGCGGCTGCGCCGCGAGGTGGACCCGCGGGCCGCCGATCCGTGGTCCCCGTTCCGGGAGCACGAGCGGCCGGGGGACCCGGAGGCCGCCCGCGAGGAGCTGGCCGCGCGCCTGGAGGCCATAGAGCCTCCGTCGAACAAGAACGGGTCCCCCAACGCGCACTGGTCCTCCGCCCTCGAGGCCGCCGCCGCGGCCCTGCGCGAAGGGCGGTGGGAGGAGCTGTGGGGGAAGGGCCTCGGCGCGAAGCTCCTCGACGGCTCCCTCACGTACTACCGCCGCCCCTTCCCTCCCGGCCTCGAGGCCATCCTGGAGGAGGCCCGCGCGCTGGCGGCCGCCGACCTGGCCCGCGCGTTCGATGCCGAGGCCCGGGCCCTGGGCGAGATCGCGCGGCGCTACGACGAGGCGCTTTCGGAGCTCCAGGGCCGGAGCGGGAGCTACCGGTTCGAGGACGTCCCGTGGCTCATCGGCGGACCGGCGCGCGGCGGCCGGGAGGGCGCCGGGGCCGAGGGCGGGTCCGGCCCGGGCGCCGGGGCCGTCGGCGGCCGGCCCGACCTCCATCACCGGCTCGACCGGCGCTCCGAGCACCTGCTCCTGGACGAGTTCCAGGACACTTCCCTCCCCCAGTGGACCGCGCTCGAGCCCATCGCCGACGGCATCGCCCCGGACGGGACGCTGGTGGTCGTGGCCGACCCCAAGCAGTCCATCTACGGATGGCGGAACGCCGACCCCGAGCTGGTGGACCGGGTGGAGGCGCGCTATGGCCTGCCGGTCCGGGGCCTCCACGTGAGCTGGCGCTCGAGCCCCGTGGTCCTCGACTTCGTGAACCGCCTGTTCGGGGAGCTGGCCTCCAACCCCGTGCTCGCCGACGTGGAGGGCGGCCCCGAGGTCGCCTCCCGCTGGGGCGCGACCTTCGAGCCGCACGAGCCGGCCCCGGGCCACGGGAGCTGGCCCGGACGGGTGGTGCTGGAGGCCGGCCCCGACGACGGCGGTCGCGGCACGGACCGGCCGCGGCTCATGGCCCGGGCGGCCGAGCGGGTGGCCGCGATCCACGAGCGCTCGCCCGGCGCCCGGATCGGCGTCCTCGTGAGCCAGAACAAGACCGTCGCCCGTCTCATGCACGAGCTCCGGCAGCGCGGGGTGAGGGCGAGCGAGGAGGGCGGGACGCCGGTCGACGACGCGGCGCCCGTGACCGCCGTCCTCGCCCTGCTCCAGCTCTCCGACCACCCGGGCGACACGGTGGCCCGCTACCACGTGGCGCGGAGCCCGCTCGGTCCGGCGGTCGGCTTCACGGCGTTCGGGGACGACGCCGCGGCGCGGGCCCTGGCCCGCCGCGTCCGCCGGCGCCTCCTGCGGGACGGCTACGGACCCGCCCTCGCGGCCTGGGCCGAGGCGCTCGCCCCCTCGGTCGAGGAGGCCGAGCTGCGGCGGCTCGAGCAGCTCGTGGAGCTCGGCTTCCGATGGGAGGAGCGCGCGAGCCTCAGGCCCTCGGACTTCGTCCGCTTCGTCCGGAGCCAGAAGGTCGAGGACCCGTCCAGCGCCCCGGTACGGGTGATGACCGTCCACCAGGCCAAGGGGCTCGAGTTCGACGTGGTGGTCCTTCCGGAGCTGGACGTCGGGCTCACGAAGGGGGGCGGCGGGGAGACGGCCGTCCCCGAGCGCGACCCCGACACGGGGCGGGTCCGGCGCGTCTTCCCCTACGTGGCCGGGACGCTCCGTCCCCTCTTCCCGGAGCTGGAGACCGCCTACCGGCAACGCAGGGCCACCGCCCTCCGCGACCGCCTGAGCTGGCTGTACGTGGCCGTGACCCGGGCCCGGCACGCGCTCCACCTGATCGTGGCCGCCGACGGCGGGGGGAAGACGGGGAACGCCAGGTCCTACGCGCGCATCGCGCGGGCGGCGCTGGGGGTCCACGAGGACCCCGCCGCCGAGGGCGAGGTCCTGTACGAGGCCGGGGATCCCGACTGGTACCGCGAGCTCCCCCACCTCCTGGAGCGGCCCGAGGCGGCACCGGCGGCGGAGGTCGCGCTGCGCGTGGACGCGTCCGCCCCGCGCTCCCGCATCCTGGCCCGGCGGGCGCCCTCGGAGCTGGAAGGGGGCGGTCGGGTGGACCTGGCCGAGCTCCTCCGGCTCGACGCCGCCTCCGCCAGGGCCGTGGGCATCGTCGCGCACCGGTGGTGCGAGGAGATCGGGTGGATCGAGGGCGCTCCCCTGGAGGCAGTGGGAGAGGACCGGCTCCTGGAGGCGGGCCGCGAGGCCGCGCCCGAGCTCGGACGGGAGGAGCTCGGAAGGCTGCTGGAGCGGTTCCTCGGGTGGCTGGACGCCCCCGAGATCCGCGACGCCCTCTCCCGCGAGCGGTCGCTCGAGCGGGCCCGCGCCGCGCTCGCGGAGGCCGGGGAGCCGCCGGCCGCGGAGGCCGGGGAGCGGCCGGCCGGGGAGGCCGGGGAGCCCCTCGACCTCGAGCTGCTCACCGAGCGGCGCTTCGCCTCCCGCGTCGACCACGAGGTCGTATCGGGGATCATCGACCGCCTGGTCCTGGTCCGTCCCGCCGCCGGCACCGGCGCCGGGTCCGGCGGCGGTGGGCGCGGCGCGGGCGCCCGCGGTCGTCCCGCGCCGGTGGGCGCGGCCGAGGTGGTCGACTTCAAGACCGACGCGCTCCCGCCGGACGACGAGGAGGCCGCGGCCGCCCGCGTCGAGCACTACCGGCCGCAGCTCGAGGCCTACCGGGACGCCGTGGCGGCCCTGTACGGGCTTCCGGCGGAGGCCGTCCGGGCCCGGCTCGTCTTCCTCGCGGCGGGGCTCGTCCGGGACGTGTGACCCAGGCAGCGGCCCCGGCCGAGCGAGGCCGCGTGCCGCCCCCGCTCCTCGGCCCTCCCCCGCCTCGATCCGCGGCCGCTCCGCGCCCTTCCTTGGAACGCATCGTGCGCCCGCGCTCGGACGGAGCGGCGTGACCGGCATCCGGGAGGAGCCATGGCCTTCGACAGCATCGATCCGACGAGCGGCGAGCGGCTGGAGCGCTTCGAGACGATCTCCGCCCCCGCCCTGGAGAGGCGCCTGGCGCGGGCCCGGGACGCCTTCCGGGCGGAGCGCGGGACCCCGTTCCAGGAGAGGGCCGAGCGGCTCCGGCGGGCGGCCGACCTCCTGGAGGACGGCGCCCGCTCCTTCGGCCGCCTCATGACGGTCGAGATGGGGAAACCGATCGGACAGGCCGTGGCGGAGGCCGAGAAGTGCGCGTGGGTGTGCCGGCACTACGCGGAGCACGGCGCCGACTACCTGGCCGACGAGGAGGTCGAGACCGACGTCCCGCGCAGCTTCGTCCGCTACCAGCCACTGGGGCCCGTCCTGGCCATCATGCCGTGGAACTTCCCGTTCTGGCAGGTCTTCCGGTTCGCCGCGCCCTCGCTCATGGCCGGGAACGTCGGGCTCCTCAAGCACGCGCCCAACGTCCCCCAGTGCGCCCTGGCCATCGAGGGGATCTTCCGCCGGGCGGGCTTCCCCGAGGGGGCCTTCCAGAACCTCTTCGTCGACACCGACGCGGTGCCCGGGATCCTGGGCGACCGGCGGGTGCGGGCCGCCACCGTCACCGGGAGCGTGCGGGCCGGACGGGCCGTGGCCGCGGAGGCCGGACGGCACGTGAAGAAGGTGGTCCTCGAGCTGGGGGGGAGCGATCCCTTCATCGTGATGCCGAGCGCGGACCTGGACGCCGCGCTGGAGACCGCTGTGAACGCCCGCATGCAGAACAACGGGGAGTCCTGCATCGCGGCCAAGCGCTTCATCGTGGCCGGCGACGTCTACGAGGACTTCCGCGACGGCCTGGTCGAGCGGATCGGCTCGCTCACGGTGGGGAACCCGCTGGAGGAGGACACGGACGTCGGGCCGCTCGCCCGGGAGGACCTGCGGGACGAGCTCGACCGGCAGGTCCGCGAGACCGTCGAGGCGGGCGCCAGGGTCCTCCTGGGAGGCGAGGTCCCGGACCGGGACGGGTGGTTCTACGAGCCGACCGTCCTCGAGGGCATCCCGGAGGACGCGCCGGCGCGCCGTGAGGAGCTGTTCGGCCCGGTGGCCTGCCTGTTCCGCGTGCCCGACGCCCGCGCCGCCCTGGCGCTGGCCAACGACACGGACTACGGGCTCGGGGCGGCGGCGTGGACGCGGGACCCCGACGAGCGCAGGTTGTTCGTCGACGGACTCGAGGCCGGAGGCATCGCGATCGACGGCATGACCGCCTCCGACCCCCGGCTGCCGTTCGGCGGCGTGAAGGACTCCGGCCACGGCCGGGAGCTGGGCCGCCACGGGATCCGCGAGTTCGTCAACGTGAAGAGCGTGAAGATCCACGACGAGCAGCTCGCCCCGTAGCGAGACCGAAGCGAGCAGAGAGGTCGCCATGATACGATCCGAGTCCGAGCGTCCGCGCGCCGCGGGTCCCTCCGCCGCGCCTTCCCCGGTCCTCGCCGTGGCCGCGGCCGCGGCCCTCCTGACCGCCGCCTGCGGAGGGAGCGGCGGCCAGCAGGCATCGGCCGCCTCCGGGACCAGCGACTTCGGGACGTGCGCCGCGGCCGCCGACTACGACTCGACCGCCGTTCAGACCCGGGCGGACGGGCTCCGCCTCCAGGACTTCGAGGAGGGGAGCGGACCCGCGGCGTCCCGGGGAGACACGGTCAGCGTGAACTACACGGGCTGCCTCACGGACGGCACCAAGTTCGACAGCAGCTACGACCGGAAGGAGCCCTTCCAGTTCGTCCTCGGGACCGGGATGGTGATCCCCGGGTGGGACGAGGGGCTGGAGGGCATGAAGCCGGGCGGGGAGCGCCGCCTCGTCATCCCCTCCGACCTGGCCTACGGCTCGAGAGGCGCCGGCGGCGTCATCCCGCCCAACGCCACGCTCATCTTCGACGTGAAGCTGGTCTCGGTGAACGGCCGCACCGGCGCGGCGTCGGCGGACTCCACCACGGCGGACTCGGCGTCGGCGGACTCGGCGTCGGCGACGGGCGCCGACACGGGAGGGGCGTCGGGTCAGTAGATCTCGACGTGCGACTGCCACAGGGGGCTGGCCACCGTCCAGCGGACCCGGTCCCCCGGCTGCACGTACAGCGTCCTCGACAGGTAGCGTCCCCCGCCGCCGATCGGCCGGGCCAGGAGCTGGACGCTGTAGTCCCCGATGAGGATGGACTGCGGCACGGTGTAGGTGGCCGTGTCCTGGCTGGCCAGCTGTCCCAGCGAGTGGGTGGCGCCGCCGTGCAGCACGTAGGCGTGCACGGCGTTGATGTTCTGGTTCCGCACCCACACGGTGACGGGCTCCGGGGCGCCCTGCGAGCCCTTCGAGAGGGTCGCGCACCCGAATCCCGCCCCGGCCGCGGCCAGGATCGCCAGGAGCACCGTCCACCGCGCGCCTCCTCCTGAGCCGACGTTCATCACGACCACCCCCGTTCAGCGTGTGGCGCGGCGCCGACGGGCCGGTCCGGGACCGGCGCCGTCACACCTCCTCGATGTCGGCCGTCCAGCTCACCTCGACGGCCCCTTCCAGGCTCCGGGCGGTCGGGCACTTCGTCTGATGACGCTCGAGCGCCCGCTCGACCCGCTCCCGGCTCCCGCTCGGGATCCGAAGCCGGTAGTGTATGCGGATCTCGGTGAGGACGGGGAGCCCGTCGCGCACCTCGTTGACGCCCTCCACCTCCGCCACCATGTCCTCGGGATCCAGCACGACCTCGCGCACCTCCAGTGCGCCGTTGAGAGTCCCGAGCATTCACCCGCCGGCCGTGGCCACCAGGAAGTCGACCGGGAGCGGGAGATCCTCCGCATCGATCCCGAAATGCGCCTTGATCGGTCCGTGCACGCCCATGTCGAAGGTGTGGCCGGTGTCGAGCGTGGCGCGCCGATGGACGCCCTCGACCTTGCGCACGGAGCTCCTGGACACGTAGAACGGCTCGCTCATCCTCTCTCCTTCCCCGGCCGCGGGCCCGTACGGCTCACGACCGCACCATGATGCTGGACTGCGACAGCTGGTTGTGGATGGTCCATTCCACCCGGTCGCCCGCCTCGATGAGCACGGGCTCCGACATGAAGGCCGTCGTCGAGCCGATCGGGTCGGCGATCAGGCGGATCTCGCGGGCGCCGCCCAGGACCGACCGCGGGAGCGTGTAGGTGGCCGTGTCCATGCTCGTGAGCTGACCCATGGAGATCGTCTGCCCGGACGCGAGGACGTAGACGTGGACGGTCGCCCAGTTGTAGTTCTTGACGAAGAGCGTGACCGGAGCGTCGCGCCCGTCGGCCTCGTCCCGGCCGGCGCCCGCGCCTCCCGTGGCGCAGCCGGCGGCGCCCCCAGCCACCAGGCCCGCCAGGACGCCGGCGAGCGCCAGGACACGCAGGGAGGCTCCGGGGCGTCGGCGGGCGGGATCTGCGGCGGCGTACATGGGGCCTCCCGGGCGCGGGTTCGGTTTCCTCCCCCTCTCAATGCCTCAGGGTCAACTTCCGTGCCCGCCGGCGGATGCACCAGTGCGGACCGCCGGGGACGGCCCGGACCGATCGGGGGCTCCACGGCAGGCTTTCCGGCGCCGCGGCCCGCTTCCCGGCCCCGCCGCCCTCACTCCGGCGTGGTGGCGTCCAGGACGGCCAGCACCTCGTCGGGAGCCGCCATGTGGAGCCAGTGTCCACCCTGGACCCGGTGGAGGTGTACGCGGCCGGTGTCGCGCCCCGCCGCCTCGATGCGCTCGCAGGCCGCCTCGGGGAGCACCCCCGATTCGGAGGCCCGGAGGAAGTGCAGCTCCACCCCGTCGGGCGGATCCTCGACCACCGGCCACAGGTCCGAACGGAAGAAGTCCTCGAGGAGGGCGCCGAGGCCGTCCAGGTCGAAGCGCCAGACCTGCTCCCCGTCCTCCTCGACCAGGTTGGTCGTCATCCAGCGTGCCACGAACGCCGGGAAGCCGTGGCGGCGGATGGCCGCCTCGGCGTCGTCGCGGCTCGCGAACGGGCCCGGCTCGGCCCGGAGCGTCTCGAGCATCCGGACCGCGCTCCCCTCGGGCTCCCGCACCTCCGGGGTGGAGTCGACGATCCACACGACCGAGAGTCCCTCCGGGGCGCCGGCCGCCACCTGCAGGGCCACCTTCCCGCCGAAGGAATGGCCCAGGAGGCCGAAGGGGGGATGGCCGGTGGCGGAGGCCAGGTCCTCGACGTCCCTCCCGCACGCCCCGATCGTGTGCGGGGGCTCGAACCCGGTGGAGTCCCCGTGCAGCCTCAGGTCGACCAGGACGCCGGCCCGGGAGGGGCCGGCATCCACCCAGCGGCGGGCCATCGAGCGCCAGTTTCGCCCCGCTCCGAAGATGCCGTGGAGGAAGTAGGTCCACCGCAGGTCTCCCGACCCGCCGTCCCCGGGCTCGACCCGCTCGTGCGCCAGCTGCGGTGCGCTCATGTCCGGGCGGGAGTCAGGTCGGACGGGCCTGGCGCCACGGGGGCTCCTCTTCGGGTCGGGGACGGATCGACGGGGCTCGGGCCCCAGGGGATGCAGCATCCGTGCGCCGGCTGTCGGACCGCCTCGGAGGCCGCTATCCTCGGGGATCGCAGGCGGAAGGCCCGCGCCGGGACGAGGACACGGCGGACGCGTCCGCCCGGGACCCATGCGAGCGCACCGGAGGACGACGAGCCGACCATGCCCCACCGACGCCACCACCTCGCCGCGACGCTGGCCGCCCTCGTCCTGGGGGCCATCGGGCCCCGTCCCGCCGGGGCGACGCCGACGGCCGCGCCGAGACGGGGCCCGGACCCATCCGCAGCGGCGACGGCTGCGCCCGCCTTCGTCCGCGCCGACACGACGGGACCCACGTACCGCGGGGACCGGGGCCGGACGGAGGTCCGGATCCCGCGGCTCGAGCTCGAGAGCCGGGTGGACGGCCAGCTCGACGAGCCGGCGTGGCGCCGGGCCGCGGTCCTCACGGGCTTCACGCGCTACCTCCCGCAGGACGGACCGCCGGCCGAGGACTCGACGCGCGTCCTCGTGTGGTACTCGAACGAGGCCCTGCACGTGGGGATCGAGGCCTTCGAGGTGCACGGTCCCGTCGGGGCCAGCAGGTCGGCCCGGGACCGGATCGGCAGCGACGACCGGGTCCGCCTCCTCATCGACACCGAGCACGCCTCGCGGCGGGCCTACGCCTTCGGGGTGAACGCCTTCGGCGTCCAGGAGGACGGGATCCGCGTCGAGGGCACCGAGGGGAAGGCCGGGCTGTTCGACGCGGACCGGAGCGCCGAGCCGGCCGACCTCACCCCCGACTTCCAGTACGAGTCCCGGGGACGCCTCGTCCCCGGCGGGTACGTCGTGGAGATCCGCATCCCGTTCTCGAGCCTCCGCTTCTCCTCGGACAGGCGGGACTGGGGGCTCAACGTGGTCCGCCGGGTGCCCCACTCCGGCCGCGAGCTCACGTGGGCGCCCGTCCACCAGGGCGAGACCTCCTTCCTGGCCCAGGAGGGCACCCTGACCGGCCTCTCCGGGCTGCATCGGAGCTCCACCCTGGACGTCAACCCCGTGGCGACCGCCCGCATGCAGGGGGCCCCCGCGGCCGCCGGCTGGAGCTACGGGGACCCCTCGCCCGACGTCGGCCTCAACCTGCGCTACGGGGTCACCTCGGACCTCAGCCTGAACGCCACCTACAACCCCGATTTCTCCCAGGTGGAGACGGACGCGGGCCAGCTCTCCTACGACCCGCGCCAGGCGCTGTACTTCCCCGAGAAGCGGCCGTTCTTCCTGGAGGGCAGCGAGCGCTTCTCGACGCCCAACCGGCTGGTGTACACCCGGCGGATCGACGATCCGGTGGTGGCCACCAAGCTGAGCGGCAGCGTGGCCGGCTTCTCGACCGGCGTCCTGAGCGCGCTGAACCGCCCCTCGCCGGGGGACCTCCACCGCTCGGTCTTCAACGTCCTCCGGGCGCAGGCCGACGTCGGGTCGGAATCGACCGTGGGTCTCCTGTACACGGACCGCCTGCACGGCGTGGACTACAACCACGTGGCCGCCGCCGACACCCGGCTCGTGCTCGGGGACGCCTACGTGCTCTCCGCCCAGGCCGGGGGCTCGGTGACGAAGGACGGCGGGAGCCCCCGGTGGGGGCCGCTGTGGGACGTCTCCCTGGAGCGCTCGGGCCGCTCCTTCGGGGCCACGGCCAGCTTCCGGGCCATCAGCCCCGACTTCGTGACCGACGCGGGCTTCCTGAGCCGGACCGGGGTCGCGCACGCGTCCGCGAGCCCGAGGCTCACCTTCTTCGGCTCGCCCTCCTCCCCGCTCGAGAGCGCCACGACGAGCGTCGTCGTGTACGGCGACTGGCTGTACGACGACCTGTTTGGAGGCCGGGGGCCGGAGGCGCTCAAGCTCCACCTCAACGCCGACCTGGCGTTCCGGAGCGGGTGGAGGACGGGCGCCTCCGTGCTGTTCGAGCGCTTCTACTATCCACCCTACCTCTACGCCGACTACGCGATCGAGAGGACGACCCCGGCCGGGACCGACACGATCCCCTTCACCGGCACGCCCTCCATCCCCAACCTGGACGTCGTCCTCCGGACGGCCACGCCGCACTTCGACCGCTTCGACGCCGGGCTCACGCTCATCCTCGGGCGCGACGAGAACTTCTACGAGTGGGCTCCCGCGTACATCTTCATCGCGAACGCCTCGATGAACTGGAAGCCCACCGACCGACTCCACTTCGGGGTCACCTACTCGCGCCAGCAGTACCTTCGGTTCAGCGACCGCTCGAACGTGGCCATCCGCGACCTGCCGCGCCTCAAGGTGACCTACCAGGTCACCCGGGCGCTCTACGTGCGGCTCATCGGCGAGTACGACTCCAACTTCCGGGACGCCCTGCGGGACGACACCCGCACCGGGGATCCGATCCTCCGGCGCGACCCCGACACCGGGACCTACCGGCGCACGGTCCCGGAGCGCAGCGGCCGGTTCCACACGGACGCCCTGTTCGCGATCCAGCCGAGCCCGGGCACGGCCCTCTTCGTCGGCTACGGGACCGACCTCCAGGGCGCCCGACGCTTCCAGGTGACCGGGCTGGACCGGACGGCCGACGTCTTCTTCGTGAAGCTGAGCTACCTGTTCAGGATGTAGGCGAGGGTCGAGGCGCGCGGCGCCCGCGGCGGCGCGGGACCCCGGCCGGCGCCGCGGCCGGCCGGGGCGCTGGCGTGGGCGCCGCGGCCCGGGTAGCTTCGGGCGACCGGCCGCCGCGGCCGGCGCGGCGCGACGCCGCCCCAACGTGCCCCGGAGCCGCTCCCACGCGACCATGAAGCTCGCCGCCCCCGCCATCCTCGCGCTCGCCCTGGTCGCCGGCCCGGCCCCGCGGAGCCCCGCGGTGGCGCAGGAGGCCCCGTCGGCCGACTCGACGGCCATCCTGACCGGCCGGGTCTACTCCGCCACCACGGGCCGCGTCGTGGACGGAGCCCGGATCCTGGTCCCGGGTACCCGCCTCGGGGCCGTGTCCGACAGCACGGGCCGGTTCCGAATCGCGGGGCTGCCGTCCGGGGACCGCCCGTTCGAGGTGCGGCGGATCGGGTTCGCGCCCGCGACCGGGACCATCCACCTGGCCGGAGGCGCGACGGTGGATGCCACCTTCGTGCTCGAGGACACGGTGGTTCAGGTCGAGGGGATCCGGGTGACCGTCCGGCGGGCGCTGAGCGCGGCCTCGGACCGGAAGCTCGAGCGCGTGGGCTACTACCGGCGCCGGACCCGGGGCCTGGGCCACTTCCTCGGCCCCGCGGACGTGGAGCGGCGCGTGGCCGAGAGCCAGGCGGCCTCCGACGTCCTCCGCAACATCCCGGGCCTCTCGGTGAGCCGGATGGTCCTCGGCCGCGCCAGGATCGAGCTCACCCGCGGGACCGGGAGCTGCCAGCCGGTGCTCTTCCTGGACGGGAAGAAGGCCCCCGAGCTCGAGATCGACGACCTGAACCGCTTCGACCTCCTGGCCGTCGAGGTCTACCGCGGCGCCTCGGAGATCCCGCTCGAGTTCTCGTCCGCGAAGAGCGGCTGCGGGATCGTCCTCCTGTGGACGAAGAGCACCCTGCCCGGCTGACGCTCCCGCCGCGCTCTTTCTGCACGCAAAACAAAGTGGCCCTGCCCCCTCGTCGTGTGGTATACTGCATATCGTGTCCGCAGGGGCGGTGCGGGACCCGCCCGCGTCCGGCCTTCCGCGCGGCCCCGCCTGTGCGGGCCGCCCTCGCTCCCCGAGACGGAGCCCCGACATGAGACGAGAGACCCGACCGACGATCCTGGCCCTGGCGCTCGTGGCCATCGCCCTCCCCCTGGCCGCGGCCGTCACGCCCGCCGGGGCCCAGGTCCGCCTGCGCGGCGACGATCGGCTGCGGGCCGAGCGCCGGGAGACCGAGAACGCGCTGGAGGGGATCGCCGTGATCGACCGGAAGGTCATGGTTCCGATGCGCGACGGCGTCCGGCTGGCGACCGACGTCTACCGTCCCCGGGACGCCGACGGGCCGGTGCCGACGATCTTCGTCCGGACGCCCTACAACTTCAACTGGTGGGACATCCAGCTCGGCGCCCCCCGCGACATGAGCCGCGTCCTGGACGCCGTGCGGCGAGGCTACGCCTACGTGGTCCAGAACGAGCGGGGACATTTCTTCTCCGAGGGGAACTACGACATCCTGGGGCCGCCGCGCACCGACGGCTTCGACATGCTCTCGTGGATCGGCGAGCAGCCGTGGTCCAACGGCAAGGTCGGCCTCCTGGGCTGCTCCTCCACCGCCGAGTGGCAGATGGGCGTGGCCGCCACGGAGAACCCGCACCTGGCCGCCATCAACCCGCAGGGCTTCGGCGCCGGCGTGGGCCGTGTGGACGGATGGTACGAGCAGGGGAACTGGTACCGCGGCGGCGCCGTGCAGATGCTCTTCATCGCCTGGCTGTACGGGGAGCAGAACCAGGTGCGGCCGATGTTCCCGCCGGGGACCTCGCAGGAGGATCTCATCCGCGCCTCCAGGTCCTTCGACCTGGCCCAGCACCTCCCGCCGGTGGACTGGTCGAAGGCCCTCCGGCACCTGCCCGTCGAGGACATCATGGAGACAGTGGGCGGCCCGCACGGGATCTTCGCCGACTCGATGCCCGTGCCCACGGGCGGCCGCATGATCCAGCGCACGCCCGACGACCCCGCCTGGTACCGGGGCGGGCTCTACCACGACGACATGCCCTTCGACGTGCCGGGGCTGTGGTTCATGTCCTGGTACGACGTGTCGATCGGGCCGAACCTGGCCATGTTCAACCATGCCCGGAAGGCGGCCAGCCCGAAGGTCGCCGACGAGCAGTGGGCCATCGTCGCCCCCACCCTGCACTGCTCCTACACCCGGGCCACCGAGAACACGATCGTCGGAGAGCGGAGCGTCGGGGACGCGCGCTTCGACTACGCGAGCCTCACCTACGGCTTCTTCGACCGGTTCCTGAAGGGAGAGGCGAGCGCGGTGCTCGACACCACCCCGAAGGTCCGCTACTACCTGATGGGCCGGAACGAGTGGAAGTCCTCCGACAGCTGGCCGCCGGCCGGCTCGACGACGCGCACGCTCTACCTCTCGAGCGGCGGGAGCGCCAACATGCTCTACGGCGACGGGGCCCTGGCGGGCGCCGCGCCGGGCGCGGACGCGCCAGACCGCTTCACCTACGACCCGATGAACCCCGTGCCCTCCCACGGCGGCAACGTGTGCTGCACGGGGAACGCGGTGGAGGGGGGCGCCCTCGACCAGCGCGAGATGGAGACGAGGGACGACATCCTGGTCTACGCCACCCCGCCCCTGGAGGAGGGGATGGAGGTGAGCGGCCCGGTGAAGGTGACCCTGTACGTCTCCTCGGACGCCAGGGACACGGACTTCACGGTCAAGCTCCTGGACGTCTACCCCGACGGCCGGGCCTACAACCTGGACGAGACGATCCAGCGTCTTCGCTACCGGGAGGGCTACGACCGCCAGGTCTGGATGGAGCCGGGGAAGGTCTACGAGGTGGCGCTCGGGCCCCTGACGACGAGCAACTACTTCGAGGCCGGCCACCGGATCCGGATCGAGGTCTCGAGCAGCAACTTCCCCAGGTTCGGCCGCAACCTGAACACGGGGGGACACAACTACGACGAGGCCGAGGGGGTGACGGCGCACAACGCCGTGCACCACTCGCGGCGCTATCCCTCCAGGATCGAGCTCACGGTGGTCCCGGGAAGCTGACGGGGAGCGGCCTCGGGGCGGCCCCGTGGGGCCGCCCGGGCCGTCGCAGGGAAGGAGGCGGTCGGCGCGGGTCGGTGCCGGCCGCCGCGCGAGGCGGGCCGGGGAGCCGGGGGACGACCCCGGCTCCCCGGCCCGCTCGCCGCGGGGCTACGGGCCTCGCGTCAGGAGCCGTCCACCGGCTGGCAGCCGATGTCGTCGCCCAGGCCGCGCGCGTCGCACTCGTCGTCCGTGTACGGGTAGCGCGGGAAGACCCGGTCCTGCGAACGGGCCCTCGGCATCTCGTCGGGCGTGTCGGCGGTACGCCCGTACTGCCGGGCGTCCAGGTACGTGAAGCCACCCTTGTACATGAGCGAGTAGCGCTTGTTGTAGAGGATCTCGCCCAGGAGGTCCCCGCCGTAGGGATCGGAGATCGGGTCGAGCCCGCCGTCCTTCTCCCGGACCACGTTGACCGTGGAGATGGCGTCCGAGGTGTTCCCGGCGCCGTAGTCCGCCTCCGCCTTGATGAGCACGAGCTCCGCGTTCGTGATGAACGGCACCGGGTCCGCGAGGGTCATGTAGTTGTTGAACACCTCGGTCACGGTGATGTCGTTCAGCGTGTAGGCGGGCACCTGGCTCAGGTAGCGCAGCGCCCGGGCGTCCCTGTCTCCGCTGCCCTGGAGCTGCGCGTCCCGCCACAGCCTCGGGTGGGCGAACATGTTCGAGCCGCGCTGCTGCGCCAGCGTGTTGATCGCGTCACCCGACTGGGTGCTGTAGTCGAAGTAGACGCCCTCCTGGAAGTCCGCCGTCGAGTCCATGAAGGTGCTCGGCAGCGTGGTCAGCACATCGTTCCAGCGCCCCTGGTACTTCAGGACCCGCACCTTGAGGGCCCGGTTCACCATCAGGAACGTCGTCGGCGTGTCGAAGCCCGAGAACCCGGGCGGCAGGTCGAAGGGGAAGGCGCTGCCCGCCGAGCCCAGCTCCTGGGCGGCCTGGTCCAGCATCGAAAGGACCTGCTCGTACGCCTGATCGCTCGGCACGAGCGGCGCCAGGTCGCCGGCCGGGTCCCGGTCCACGTCCATCGGGACCGGCAACGGGTCGTGCATGGCGATGACCTCCCAGAAGGCCTCGGCCATGAACGTCCGCGCGAAGCCCCGCACGGCGTTCTTGTCCGCGTCGGCCAGGTCCGAGGCGTCCGCGGCGTGGAGCAGCGTGAAGCCGTTCCGGATCAGCGAGTACTGCGCGTCCCAGAAGTTGTGGTAGGTGGGGAGGAGCGGGCCCACCAGGCGCTGGGTGATCGTCCTCGGCTCCTCCGGCCTGAGGTTGTACACCTCGCGCCCCTGCACCCCCAGGTTGTCGATGAAGTCGCCCCTCCAGTTGCCGCGCTCGCTCTGCACGAGGCCGATGGCGGCCCCCGCGATGGCGGCGCGGTCCGGAGAGCTCGTGAGGTTCTGCTGGCTCGGATCGTTGAACGAGGGCGCCTCCAGGCTCTGACATCCCGCGGCCAGACCCACGAGGAGCAGGAGTCCGATCCGGGCCTTTCGTCCGGCTTGGCTGGCGAAGGTCATGATCTCCTCCTCCTCAGAGGCTCAGGTTGAGGGTGAGCCACACGCTGCGGCTCGGCGGATACGGGGCCACGTCCTGTCCGGTGCTGATGGACTCCAGGCCCCAGTTCGACACCTCCGGGTCCATGCCGCTGTAGCCGGTGAAGCGCAACAGGTCCCGGCCGCTCAGGGTGACCCGCGCGCTCCGGATCTGACCCCAGATCGAGCCGAGGAGGGAGGAGGGGACGCGCCAGGACAGCGACAGCTCGCGGAGCTTGAGGAAGGAGGCGTCCTCCAGCCAGATCTTCGTGACACGGCTCGGATAGAGCCGGAGCCGCATCTCCCCCAGCGTCTCGCCCGGCTGGCAGGCGGGGTCGTTGCAGGGATTGGCGAAGTCCCAGCGGTTCTTGCTCAGGTCGAACAACCAGCCGGTGAGGTTGGCCACCCGGAAGCCCTGCTTCCAGTCCAGGAGCGCGTGCAGGGTCAGGCTCTTCCACCGCACGTCGTTCGAGAAGCCCACCTGGAAGGACGGACGCGAGCGGCCGAGCCGCTGGTCCTGCGCGATCGAGCCGTCCGACAGCGTGTCGTTCCCGATCCACTCGGTCGGATCGGAGCCCTCCTCGATGAGGAAGGACCCGAGGCCGCCGAAGTTGTTGGGCGGCCGGAACGGGGGCACGGTGAGCTGGGTGACCTTGGAGCGGTTCAGCGAGAACGTGGTCCGCGCGGTCCAGTCCAGCGTCGAGGTGCGCACCGGCACCGCGGTCAGGTCCGCCTCGATGCCGCGCTGGCGCATCTTCCCGCCGTTGAAGAACAGGACGTTGTAGCCCGTCGAGCCCGGCAGGTTGCGCCGGACCAGGAGGTCGGAGATGTCCTGCTGGTAGGCGGTCAACGAGAGCTGCGCCCGCTCGTCCACGAAGGTGATGTCCAGCCCGCCCTCGTACTCGGTCTGCCGCTCGGGGCGGAGGTCGCTGGCGGCCGTCGAGCCGGAGAGCTGCAGGCTCTGGAGGCCGCTGTAGTTGGACCCGGCCAGCAGGCTGAACTTCTGCCCGTACCCGGGCTCGTTGCCCGACTGCCCGTAGGCGGCGCGGAGCTTGATCTCCGCCAGGGGGCTGGGCAGCCCGGTGAACCGATAGGACGCCGAGGCCTTGGGATACCAGAAGATCCTGGTCGGGTCCGCGTCACCGCTGCTCTGGTCCCCGCGGATCCCCGCCGTGAGAAGGAGCTTCTGCGAGATCAGGACCTCCTCCTGGCCGAAGAAGCCGAAGTCCTCGGTCCGCTCGCGGTACTCCGTGACGGTGGTGTTCGTCCCCTTGTCGACGTTCGAGAGGCCGTCGATGAGGTTGTTGGCCGTGTTCATGACCATGTCCGCATCGCGCCGCTGGTAGTCGACGCCCGCGGAGGTCGTGGCCTGCAGGTTCCCCCGGTACAGCGTGTGGATCACGTGCAGCCCGGCGTTCGTGAACAGGCTGGTCCCGCCCACGTTCGTGGAGGTGCCGGGCTGCCCCAGCGTCTGCTCGTACTGGAGGTCGGGCGCCGAGTAGAGCTTCCCGGTGTGGTCGAACCAGTCGATCCCGCCCGTGAGGGTGACCTTCAGGTTCTGCGTCTCACCGTCCACCGGCGTCAGGTCCAGGGTGCCCGAGCCGATGAAGCGGTTGATGAGCTCCGACTTGTCGACCAGGGCCGCCGTCTGCAGGGGGTTCGAGCGCGAGAACGGGTTGTCCGGGAAGGTGCCGTCCGCGTTCGGCCGCAGGTCCACGAAGGACGGCGACGACGGCATCGTCATCCAGTAGCTGATGCTGCGGTTGTCGTTGTTCGTGATCCCGCGGCGCGTCTTGGAGCGGATGTAGTTGCTGTTGATGGAGAGCTGGGCCAGCGATCCCAGCTTCTTGCCCAGGTTGAGGCGGACGCTCTCCTTCTCGTAGCCCGTGTTGGTGACGATCCCGCCGTCGTACTTGCCGAGGCCGGACATGTAGTAGGACGTGTTGTCCAGCCCGCCGGAGACGGAGAGGTTCGACTCGAAGCTCAGCGGCTTGTTGCCGGCCAGCTCCTGCTCGTGGTCGAAGAACGCGCCGGGCTGCCAGAAGTCGGCCGCCCGCGGACCGAAGGCGTCGACCGCGGCCGCCTGCGAGTCGAACCTGCGAAGCCCGATCTTGTTGGCCATCCAGGGCACGCCCGCCGTCTGGCTGAAGCGCCAGCGCTGGCTCCCCCCGAACTTCCCGTGCTTGGTCGTGATGAGGACGACGCCGTTGCTGGCCGCCGCGCCGTAGATCGCAGCGGCCGAGGGGCCCTTCAGGACCTGGATGCTCTCGATGTCGTCGGAGTTGAGGTCGGAGATGCGGTTGGCCGAGTTGCTCTCGTGCTCCTGGGGGCTCCGGTCGGCCGCGCGGACCAGCCCGGCCTGCCCCGACGGGAGCTGAGCGTTGTTCACGATCACCCCGTCCACCACGTACAGGGGCTGCGAGCTGCCGATGATGGAGCTCACGCCCCGCAGCTCGATGCTGAGGCCGCCGCCCGGCGCGCCGCTGAACTTGCTCACCGTGGCGCCCGGGACCTTGCCGTACAGGGCGTTCTCCACGGTGGCGGGCGCCGGCGCGTCCTCGACCAGCTGCGCCGAGCTGAGCGTCGAGACCGCGTTGGCCAGGTTCCGGCGCTCCACGCCGGTGGCGCGCCCGGTGACGACGATCTCCTCCATGCCCAGGACGTCCTGTGCCAGGCTCACGTTCACGGTCGACTGTCCGGCCGGGACGTTCACGGTCTTGCGCCGGTAGCCGATGAGCTGGAACGCCAGCTGGGCCGGGCCGTCGGGAACCCTCAGGCGGAACGTGCCGTCCTGCTCGGCGATCACGCCCACCTGGCTGCCGGCCACCGTGACCTGCACGGACCCGATCGGCTGCGCCGTGGTCGCGTCGGTGACGCGCCCCGTGATCACCCGGGTCCCCTGGGCGGAGCTCCGGGCCGGAAGCGCGATCAGGGCCAGGCCGAGCGCCAGGGCCATCATGCAACGCCATGGATCGAACGATGCTCGCATCTCTCGTCCTCCATCGTGGAGATTTCCCGCGCGGCGGGCTGGGCGGACGTCTCGGTCCGGTCTCGGAGTCGGGAAGTTCACGGACCTCGGCCGGCCGGGGGCATGCCCCCGGCCGGGATCTATGACGGTCGGCCCCGCACGGTGACCGCGGGGCGGAGTGGGCGGGAACAGGTCAAACTGTCGTCTGTATACGGCATATGGCACCCAGCGTACGGTCGGCCCTTCGGCATGTCAACCCTGCCCCCGCCATGGACCACGCCCCGGCGTCCGTCCCGCCATCCCGGGGCTCGCTGGGTGCCGCCCCCCCGGTCCCGGCCGCTTGACGCCCGGCGGGACGGCGGATAGGGTTGGTATGCCGTGTACAATCGATTATCCCTCTCGCCGCGTGGCGCGCCCGGTGGGCGTCGTCGGCCACTGGACCTCCGGCTCCACGCCGCGGGGGTGGACGGCCGAGCGCGACGGAAGGGATGCCACGGACCAAGGAGAAGAGTGGATGTGACGGAGCTCGCCGGAGGCGCGCGATGAGGCTGAGGAGCGCGGTCCCGGCACTCGTCCTGCTCGCGCTGCTCGGGCTGGCCCCGGCCGCCGCCCCGGCCACCCGCTCGGGGCCGTCAGACCCGACCTCCGCCGGAGCCGAGCACGCGCCCGCGTTACCCCACTCGCGGCTCGCGCCGGCCGCCTGCGGCGCGACGGCCCGACCCCCGCTCTACCGCATCGACCTCAAGCCGACGAGCCGGGCCGGCGGCGCGGGGGGCAGCGCCCTCCTCCGGCCGGCCTCCACGCTGTTCGGCGTGTCCGTGACGGCCGACGGTCACCACCGCTTCTCCGTCCAGGTGCAGGTGCGTGGGCTGCCCGATCCGTCGAGCCTCGGGAGCTACTCGGCCTACGTGGCCTGGGCCGCTCCGGCGGACCTCGGCTCCGTCCGGAAGATCGGCGCCGTCGGGACCGACGGCACGGCCTCGGGGGAGCTGGCGTACGAGAAGTTCCTGGTGTTCGTGACCGCCGAGCCCTCGGCGGACGTCACGGAGAAGTCCGGCCCCATCCTCCTCCAGGGACTCTCGCCCAGCGGACAGATGAAGAACATGCTCACCGAGCCCCTCCTGAACGGCGGCATGCCGCCGTGCTGACGTCCCACCCCACAGCCGAGGTGCCGTCCGCGGGGAGCGCGCTGGCGCTCGCCCTCGCGGCCGTCCTCCTGGCGCTCCCGGCCGCGTCCGGGACGCTCCGGGCGCAGGACGGGACGGCGAGCCGGGACACGGCGGAGGTCCTGCGCCGTCCGCCACCCATGCAGCACGGCATGAACATGCGGCTGGGCCTGGAGAGCGAGCGGCCCTCGGTCACACCGTGGCTCCCCGGCGAGGGCGTCGACCCGTCGACCCTCCCCGAGGCGAAGCCGAACGAGGTCCTGCGTCTCGCGGACGGCGACACGCTCGACCTCACCGCCGGTCTCGTCCGGCGCGCGCTCCGGGGCAAGACGGTCGTCATGTACGCGTTCAACCGGCAGTACCCGGGGCCCCTGATCCGCGTGAAGCGCGACGCCACCATCGTCGTCCGCTTCCACAACCGGCTGGACCTCGCCTCGACCGTCCACTGGCACGGCCTCAGGATCGACAATCCCTACGACGGCGTGCCGAACGTCACGCAGGACCCCGTGCCGCCGGGCGGCGACTTCGTCTACCACGTGCACTTCCCCGACGCCGGCGTCTACTGGTACCACCCGCACGTGCGTGGGGACATCGAGATCAACGCGGGCCTCTACGGAAACGAGATCGTCGACTCTCCGATCTACGGATTCAACAACCCGGTCAACCGGGAAGCGCCGCTCATCCTCAACGACGTCCTCTTCGACCGGCACGGCCTCTTCCCGTACGGGAAGGAGACGGCCGATTTCGCGATCATGGGTCGGTTCGGGAACCTCTTCCTGGTGAACGGCGAGCCCGACTATCGGCTGGAGGTGCACCGCGGGGACGTGGTCCGCTTCTACCTGACCGATGTCTCGCCCACGCGCACCTACAACGTGGTGTTCGAGGGCGGGAAGACGAAGCTGGTGGGCGCCGACATCGGTCCCTTCGAGCGCGAGGAGTGGGTGGAGAGCATCCCGATCGCCGTGGCCCAGCGCTACGTGGCGGAGGTGCGCTACGACTCGGCCGGCACCTACCCGATCGTGAACCGGGTCCAGGCGATCAACCACGTGAAGGGGACCTTCTTCCCCGAGGTCGACACCCTGGGCACGGTCCACGTGACCGGACAGCCCACGGACGAGGACCACGCGGACACGTTCGGCACCCTCCACTCGCGCGACTCCGTCACGGCGGACATCGAGAGCTACCGGAAGTACTTCGACGAGCCGGTCGACAAGCGGCTCGAGCTCACGGTGAACATCCAGGGTCTGCCGGGCCGGGTGCAGACTCTCATGGCGTCGGACACGATGTACTATCCGCCCGTCGAATGGAACGACGGGATGCCGAAGATGAACTGGATCTCGACCGGACACGAGGCGCGCTGGATCCTGCGCGACCCGGACACCGGCCGGGAGAACATGGACATCGGGTGGCACTTCGAGACCGGCTCGGTCGTGAAGATCCGGATCCACAACGACCCGACGTCCATGCACCCGATGAACCACCCCATCCACTTCCACGGGCAGCGATTCCTGGTGCTGTCCCGCGACGGGGTTCCGTCCGACAACCTGGCCTGGAAGGACACGGTCCTGGTCCCGGTCGGGAGCACGGTCGTCATCCTCATGGACGCGTCCAATCCGGGCACCTGGCTGGCGCACTGCCACATTGCCGAGCACCTGGAGACGGGCATGAAGATGACCTTCACCGTCGGGCCCTGACGCCGCCACGGCGCCGGGAGACCGAAGGAGGCGCGCGCCGACGAGGGCCGCGCCGGATCTTCCACCATGAACGAGAGGCTGAACCATGAGAGGAGCGCTCCGAAGCGTGGCTGTGCTGGCCGCCGCAGCGCTGGTGGCGGGAGCCCCCCGCGCCGCGCGGGCCCAGGACGCCCGGCCGGACATGGGCCTGCAGGACGGGCCCAAGGTAGGCGGCAGCCCCAACATCCACGTCCTGAGCCACGTCGCGCTGGGCGGCTACTTCGCCGCGGCCGACATCGAGATGGAGCAGGACCCGTCGCGACCCTACGTGTACGTATCCAAGATGGTGGGCTCCCCGGATGGCCCCGGCACCGACATCGTGGACGTCAGTGATCCGGCGCACGCCCGGGTGATCTACCGCTACCGCATCGAGAACCCGTCGCTCCACCAGGGCTCGGGCGGCATGGACGGAAAGTACTTCCAGCTGAACGGTCACACGTATTACGTGCAGTCCTTCCAGTTCCAGCAGGGCACGCCGGACGCGGACCTCGGAGCGGTGGTCCTGGACGTCACGGGCCTCCCCGACCCGAGCAAGGTCAAGGTGGTCGCCAGGATCCGGAACCCGGACGAGCCCGGCGGCTTCCACAACATCTTCGCCTACAAGCACTCGGACGGCCGGGCGCTCCTGTTCACGACGGTCTCCGGCGACCACGCCAACATCTACGACCTGGCCAAGGTCGTGGATGGCCATCCGGACCAGTCGCTGGTCGGGAAGATCCCGGATCCGGTGGGTCAGGCGCAGCGCGCCTTCTACCACGACTTCTACGTGGGCTACGATCCGGCCACGCAGAAGGACAAGTTCTACGGCGCCGGCGGCGGAGGCTATTTCGTCTACGACGTGACGGACCCGGCGAACCCGCAGCTCCTCACGTCCGTCCAGGGCGTGGCCGGCGTCACCTGGGGCCACACCTTCACCCCCGACCCGGCCGGCCGGTACGCGGTCACCGAGACCGAGTACCAGTACGCGCCGCTGCGGCTCTTCGACCTGAAGCCGGGCCTGGACGGCGACGTCTCCACGGTCAACCACGCGACCAGCGCGTGGACGGCCGACTGGCGCGACCTCGCGCACAACCACGAGGTCCGCTGGCCGTACGTGTTCGTGTCGGGCTACGAGGACGGCCTCCAGGTCTTCTCGATGTACGATCCCGAGCACCCGAAGACGGTGGGCTGGTACTACACCTGCGGGTGCAAGCACGCCGACGGCTACGGCGGGTGGCAGATCCTGCCGGAGCACGGCAACAGCGTGATGCAGGGCGCGTTCGGGATCGACGTCCGCAACCAGGACGGCCTGATCGTCATCAGCGACTCGAACAGCGGCCTGTGGGTCTTCCGCATGGACGGGTTCGCCGGATGGGACGGCAACAACTGGGGCATGCCGAACATCTCGAGCGCCCAGGACTGGGAGCACGGGCCGGCCTGGCAGGCCACCCACTGACCGCGGGGCGGGACGCCGGCGCCTCACCGCGAGGCCCGGCGGCCCCGCCGTTCGTCCCGGCGCCCTTCCGGCCGGCGCCGTGGCTCCCCGATCCCCACCTCCAGACCCTGGCCGGCGCCGCCCTGCGGAGGCCCCGACTGCCGGGCCTCCGCCGCGTGCGGCTCGAGACGCCCGACGGGGACTTCCTGGACCTGGACGTCGATCCGGGTCCGGGCCCGCCGGACGTCCTCGTCCTTCACGGATTGGGCGGCTCCTCGGCGTCCGGCTACGTCCACCAGCTCCTGGTCGAGCTCCGTGCGCGCGGACTCCGGGGCGCGGCCCTCAACTTCCGGTCGTGCTCGGGAGAGCCGAACCGGACGCGGCGCTTCTACCACGCGGGGGCGACGGGAGACCCGCGGCTCGTCCTCGAGCGCCTGGTCGCCCGGAGGGGCGGACGGCCCGTGGGCGTGGCGGGCTTCTCCCTGGGGGGCTCGGTCCTCCTCCGCCTCCTCGAGGAGTCCGGCGAGGCCGTCCGCCGGCACGTGGCGGCGGCCGTGGCGATCTCGGTCCCCTTCGACCTGTCCGCCGGGGCGCGGCGGCTGGAGGCCCTCCCCGGGCGGCTGTACGGGGCCACCTTCCTGAGCGCGCTCCGGACGGCCGTCGAGCGCAAGGTCCGGGAGCGGGGCCTCGACCTCCCGCTCGAGGCGGCGCGGCGGGCCCGTACGCTCCGGGAGTTCGACGAGGCGGTGACCGCCCCGATCCACGGCTTCGACGACGCGGACCACTACTACCGGTCGGCCAGCGCCGGGAGCGCCCTCGACAGGATCCGGACGCCGACCCTCGTCCTCCACGCGCTCGACGACCCCTTCCTGCCCGAATCGGCGGTGCCGAAGGCCGCGCTGGCGGAGAACCCCTGGATCACGCCGGTCCTCACGCCGAGAGGCGGCCACGTGGGCTTCGTGGAGGGAGCCGCGCCCTGGGCCCCCGACTTCTGGGCCGAGCGCACGGCCGCGGCCTTCCTGCACGGGCTCCTTGTGGCGACCTGAGGGACCCCGTATGCTGAGCCCGTCTCGTTAGATGCGTCGAAACAGGAGGCCGCGCTGGTGTCCCTGCTCAAGCGACCGGAGCCGCTCCGCGACGAGGTGCGCAGCATCCTGCGGGAGAGGGTCCTGACGGGGGAGCTCGCTCCCGGCGAGGACATCAACGAGTCGGAGCTGGCCGAGCAGCTGGGCGTGAGCCGCACGCCCCTGCGCGAGGCTCTCCTGCGCCTGGAGCACGAGGGGCTGGTGGGCTCCCGGCAGGGCCACGGCTTCTACGTGTGGCCGCTCGATCCGCACGAGGCCCTGGACCTGTACGAGGTGGCCGGGGCGCTCGAGGCCTTCGGCCTGCGGACCGTGGGCCGAATCCCCGAGGAGCAGATCGAGCGGCTGCGGAGCCTGGACTCCCGGCTCCGGAACGCCAGGAGGGATCCCGCCCGCCTGGCCCGTCTGGGCCTGCGCTGGCACGAGACGCTCGTGGAGGACGTCCACCACGGGCCGCTGCGTGAGGCCCTGCAGCTCGTGTGGAGCCGCCTTCAGCGCTACCTCCTCTACGAGTCGGAGTACGCCGTGGCCAACGGCACCGACGACCTGGCCCACGTGCTGCGCGAGCACGAGGGGATCGAGGCGGCCCTGGAGGCGGGCGACCTGGAGAGCGCCGCCGCGCTGGCGGAAGAGCACCGGGTCGGTGGCTACTCCCTCCTCCACCGGTGGCTCGAGGAGGCGGCGGCGGAGGCCTGAGGGCGCACACGGGGCTTCGACGCGCGCCGGGCCCGCAGAGCCGGCGGCACCCGCACCAACGACGAAGGGCCGGGGGAGATCCCCCGGCCCTTTCGTCATCGGGCGCGGAGCTCGAGGCTCCGGCCCTCCCGTGGCCGCCCCCCTACTGGCGGGCGTTCTGCTCGTCGAGCGGAATCGGATACTGCGTGTTCATGTAGCTCTCGTTCGGGTATGCGCTGCCCTGCGGCGCGTAGTTCGGATCGGTCAGGAGGCCATAATGCCTCAGGTCGATCCACCGGTGACCTCCCTCGAAAAGAAGGGAGTAGTGCTTCTCGTAGAGAAGCGCGTCCAGGGCCTCGTCGTGGTTGGCGAACGCCGTCGCGATCGGCGGCAGGTTCCCCGACTGCGTGCGGACCCAGTTGATGTCCTGCCGCGCCAGGTCGAGGTTCCCGAGCCCGATGTTCGCCTCCGCCCGCAGGAGGATGAGCTCCTCGTTGCGGATGATGGGAATCGGCGCGTCCAGGCTCGTGTACATGTCGAACCCGATGTGCGAGCCGGGGCCGCTGAAGCTCCGCTGGGTGATCTCGCGGATCTTCCGCATGTAGCGGGCGTCGGGGTCCCCGCTCGTCTGGTACTGGACGGCCAGCGAATCGAACGGATTCGCCCGGATGTTGGGGTCGTCGCTGGGCTGGTACAGACCGTTGGTCGCATCGCCCGACCCGGTGCCGTACACGTCGTAGATGCCCAGGTCGAAGGTCGCCGCGCTGTCCACGAAGGACTGCGACAGCGCCGTCAGCGCGTCGCTCCACGCGTCGGTGTACACGTCCACCCGCGCCGCGATGGCCCGGTTGGCCATGTCGAAGTCGGCCGGGGTGTCGAACCCGTCGAAGCCGGAGCTGAGATCGAACGGGAAGCCCGCGCCCGCGCTCGCGGCGGCCTGGAGCTCCTGGTCGGCATCGTCCAGCAGCTGCTTGATGTGGGCGAAGACCTCGTCCTTCGTGGCCGCGGGCGCGGGACCCTGGTCCACGTCGGTGCCCACGTCGATCGGGCACCCGAGGCTGCCGTCACAGTTGTCCCAGCGGGTCTCGACCACGACCAGGAAGTCGAGGGCCTGAATCGTCTTCACGAAGCCGACGGTCGCGGCCTTCTCGCCGTCCGTCATCTGGTCGGTCCCCACCGAGGCCACCCCGTCCAGCACGATGTTGGCCAGCCGGATGTTGGAGTACGGCGCGGCCCACAGGCCCGCTCCGAAGCCTCCCGCATTGAGCGGCCCCTGCAGGAGCTCGTTCACGAACCGCGGGTCGGCCACGTCCAGCACATAGGACTCCCGGCCCAGCACGCCCAGGGCGGAGACCACCCCGAGCTCGCCGGACTGATAGCCCCTGTGCCCGATCTGGAGTCCCTGCACCGCGGCGGCCAGGGACGCTCGGTCCGGGGAGTTCTGGAGCGCTCCCAGGTCACCGCCGTTGTAGTTGGGCGTCTCCAGGCCCTTGCACGCCGCCAGCCCCACCAGGGCGGCGACGGCGAGGACCCGGCTCGCACGTCCGAGTATCGAGTGTCTCATATCAGATTCCCATCCCCCTGTAGTCGTCGTGCCTCGATCGCTGTCGTGTGCGCCGGTATCCATGGCTCAGAACCCCAGGTCGACGCCGAACCAGAAGCTGCGGCTCGGCGGGTAGGGGGCCACGTCGATGTTCCGACCCACCTGCTGGTTGCCGAAGTTGCTCACCTCGGGGTCGAGGCCCTTGTAGGGGGTGACGGTCAGCAGGTTTCGCCCGCTGGCCGTGAACCGCACCGTGCGGAACACGCCGCCGAACAGGCTGCGCCGGGCGCTGGCGGGCAGTTCGTAGGAGAGCGACACCTCGCGCAGCTTGAAGAAGGAGGCCGACTGCGTGTAGCCGCGAGCGTAGCCGTCCACAGCGAAGCCGAGCAGGCGCTCGAGCCCGGAGCAGTCCGGGAAGCACTCGGTCACGGGCCGCAGGTTGTTCGGATCCGGCGGCAGGTAGTCCGGGCTGTTGCCGGCGGCGTCGTACAGGAGCTGGGTCAGGTTGACGACGCTCTGTCCCGTCCTCCAGTCGGCCAGCGCGTGCAGCCGGAAGTCCAGGAACCGGAAGTCGTTCGAGAAGGACATCTCGAAGTCCGGGTTCGAGTTCCCCAGCGTGACCAGCCTCTGGGAGCCGTCGGGGTTCTTCCCCGCCGTGCCCACGATCTGCGTGGCCGAGTGGTCCTCCTGGATGTAGAAGGCGCCCAGGGACGTGCCGAACCCGGCGTTGGACGGGATGAAGGCCGGCACCGGGAGCTCCGTGACCCGGCTGCGGTTGAACGAGAAGTTCGTCCGCGACACCCAGTTGAAGCCGCCCGTCGCGATCGGCGTGACGCCCAGGGACGCCTCGCCTCCCCACGTCCGCATCTTCCCGCCGTTGAAGAACTCGTTGGTGAAGCCCGTCGAGGGCGCCACCCGGCGCTGCAGGATGAGGTCGCTGATGGTCTGGACGTAACCGGTGAGCGACAGCGTGGCGCGACCCTGGAAGGCCGTGATGTCCGCGCCGCCCTCGAACTCGGTCTGACGCTCGGGCTTGATCGCCGCATCCCCCACGTTGCCGGGGAGCGTGAAGCCCTGGATGCCCTGGATGTTGTTGGTCACGCCCAGGGTCGTGAACTTCTGCTGGGCCTGCGGCTCGTTCCCCGTCTGTCCGAAGGCCGCCCTCAGCTTGACCTCGTCGATGAAGCTCCCGAGGTCGGGGAACCGGAAGGAGGCCGCGGCCTTCGGATAGTAGTAGACCTTGGCGGGGTCCCCGTTGGCGCCGCTCTGGTCGCCCCGGACCGCGCCGGTGACCAGGAGCCGCTCACCCATCGTGAGGAACTCCTCCTGCAGGTAGAACCCGAAGTCCTGCACCTGCGTGCGGTTCTGGAACACCGCGATCTGCGTCCCCGCATCGATCTTCCGGAGCCCGCCGTTCAGGTTCTGGCTGATCGTGCGGTCGATCCTGAGGTCGTGCGTCGAGTAGCTGGCGCCGGCCGAGGTCGTGGCCGTGAAGGCGCCCGAGGTCGGCGTGTACTTGTAGACGCCGTTGAGCTGGGCGGTGAGCGCCAGGTTGTCCGACTTGCTGAGCACCTCCGTGCCCGGCAGTCCGTCCGACGGCTCGAAGAAGATCGAGGGCGGCGAGAACACGTCGTTCGTCTGGTTGAACCAGTCCGCGCCGCCGTTGAACACGAACTTGAGGCTGTGGTTCTCGTTGGAGACGGGGTCCAGCTCGGCGTTGGTCGAGCCGAGCAGGTGCCACACGTTCTCGTCGTTCTGGAGCAGGGCCGCCGTCTGCAGCGGGTTGCTCAGGTTCCCCTGCGAGACGTTGGGGATGTAGTTCCCCTGCGCATCGGTGAGGGGCACGAAGCTCGGAGTGGCCGCCAGCACCATGTAGTAGCTGGTCTGGCTGTTGTCGTTGTTCGTGAGACCCCGGTTGGACCAGCTCCGGATCAGGTTGGTGTTCAGCGTCAGGTTGAAGATGTCACCGAACTGCTGGGTCAGGTTGACCCGACCGGACTCCTTCTCGAAGCCCGTGTTCTGGATGATCCCCTTGTCCTTCTTGGCCAGCAGGGACCCGAAGTACCTGGTGTCCTGTGTGCCCCCGCTCAGCGAGGCGGAGCCCTGCCAGGACAGGTAGTTGTGGCCCGCCAGCTCCTGCTCGTGGTCGAAGTACTGGCCGTTGTTGGCCGTGTAGACGTCCCCGAGCCCGGTGTGGGCGTCCTCCGCCTCCTGGGCGGACGTGAATCGGCGCGCGCCGATCTTGTTCGAGAGGTCGTACGTGCCCAGGTGACCGCTCATCCTGAGGCTGGGCTTACCGGCCTCGCCGTGCTTGGTCGTGATGATGATCACGCCGTTCGAGGCCTTGCCGCCGTACAGGGCCGCCGCCGAGGCGCCCTTGAGGACCTCGATGCTCTCGATGTCCTGCGGGTTGATGTCGGCGATGCGGTTGACCGGGTTGTCCTGGTTGGACGCGTTCTGGCCGCCGGAGGCCGAGGTGATCGCGTTGGCGTCGGAGGGCACGGCCTCGTTGCTGAGGATCTGTCCGTCCAGGACGATCAGCGGCTCCGCCGAGGAGTTGATCGACGAGACGCCCCGGAGCTGGATCTGGAGGCCGCCGCCCGGCGCGCCCGAGTTGGACGAGATCAGCGCGCCGGGGACCTTCCCCACCAGCGCCTTGTCCACCGTCTCCTGGGGAACCTCGTTCATCTGGGCGCCGTTCACGGTGGAGACCGCGTTGGCCAGGTTCTGCCGCGAGACGGCGGTGGCCTTACCCGTGACGACCAGCTCCTCCACCTGGAGGTAGTCCGTGTAGAGCTTGACGGTCACGTTGTTCTGGCCCGCCGGCACCCGGACCTCCCGGGACCGGTACCCGATCCGCGAGACGACCAGGGTCACCGGCCCGGCCGGGACACCTCGCAGGACGAACGTCCCGTCCTCCTCGCCGAGCACGCCGATCTGCGTGCCCTTGACCACGATGTTCGGAGCGGACACCGGCTGCGCGCTCACGCTGTCGATGACCGTACCACGGATGGTGCGCTCCTGCGCGTGCGCCGCCGTGGCGACGAGCGTCAGGAGGCACGCTACGAGCGTACCGAGCTTGTACCTCACGTGCCTTCCCCTGTTTGAGGTGAACTGGACGTGCACCGCCGGGCCGAACGGACGAGCTTCATCGAGTCGGTCCGGATGGGGCTGCTGGGGTGGAATGGCGTACCTAGCTTCTATGTGATGACAGCCGCTCGCGACCCACGGTGGGCGGGGCGGCGAATGGGCGCAGGGGCAGATGGCCGGTTGGGCACTGTCTCTCGCATTCGGTGTACACTATCGATCTTCCGTTTCATGTCAAGCACCAGACAAGGGGCCGAGACGAACGGCCCCGCGATCGAGATGAACGCGCGCGCCCGGAGAGGCCGAATTGGAGGATTTCGAGAAAGCCGGCGGGGACGCCCCCACCCGAGGGGTGACGGTAAGGTGCAACTTCTGCAGGACCTTGAACCGCGTGGACCTCGGGCGGGCCGGCGACCGACCCCGCTGCGGAGAGTGCGGCCGTCCGATGCTCCTGGACCGCCCGTTCCGGCTCGAGGGCGACGACTGGGAGCGGACCGTCGAGTCGGCGGAGGTCCCGGTGCTGGTCGACTTCTACGCCGACTGGTGCGGACCCTGCAAGATGATGGCGCCCGTTCTGGACGACCTGGCCGCGCGGCACGCCGGCCGGCTCCTCGTGGCCAAGCTCGACACCGACCGCTGGGGTGAGGTGGCCGCGAGGTTCGGCATTCGGGGGATCCCCACGCTGATCCTGTTCAGGGACGGCCAGGAGGTGGCCCGGGAGGTGGGGGCCGTGCCGGCCGAGAAGCTGGACGCCCTCGTGGAGAGCGCCGCGGCGGCCTAGACGCGGGGCGCCCGGCCCGTCAGCCCCCCCACGTCCCGGCGCCCTCCGGGACGCGGATCGAGCCCTCCAGGTAGAGGACCGCCCGTCCGCCCAGACGGACCCGGTCCCCGGCCACCTCGCACGCCACCTCCCCGCCCCGCCGGGAGAGCTGACCCGCCCGGAGCTCCGTCCGACCCAGGCGCTCGGCCCACAGCGGGGCCAGCTCGCAGTGCGCCGAGCCCGTGACCGGGTCCTCCGGCACGCCCACCTTCGGCGCGAAGAAGCGCGACATGAAGTCGAAGCTGTCGGCGCCTCGCGCGGTCACGGCGACGCCCCGCCGCTCCAGCCGCGAGACGTCCCGCATGTCCGGCTCGAGCCCCCGCACCTCCTCCTCCGAGCCCAGCACGACCACGTAGTCGAGAGCGGCCAGCACCTCGGCCTCCGGCGCCCCGAGAGCCGCCGTCACGGCCTCGCGCTCGGCGGCGTCCTCCACGGGCCCGGGCGGCAGCGCCGGGAAGTCCATGACCAGGCGCCCCTCCTCGCCCCGGCGGACGACCAGGTCCCCGCGCTCGCGGGTGTGGAACCGGACGCTCTCCCGCGAGGGCTGCATGTAGCCCAGGACCACGTGCGCCGAGGCCAGGGTGGCGTGGCCGCACAGGTCGACCTCGGCCTCCGGCGTGAACCACCGGAGCTCGAAGTCCTCCCCGTCCGGGACGAGGAAGGCCGTCTCGGACAGATTGTTCTCGGCGGCGATGGCCTGCAGGAGCCCGTCCTCCGGCCACGCCTCGAGGGGACACACGGCCGCGGGATTCCCCGCGAACACGCGGTCCGCGAACGCATCGACCTGGAACATCCGGATCTTCACGGCGGTTCCTCCCGGGCGCACGGCGGACGGCTGGTCGGTCCGATCGGCCGTGAAGCTAGGCCCACCCGTCCGCGCGGCAAGCCGCCATCGCGCCGCCCGGCCGCCGAGCCCCGCTCTTGCGGCCCGCTCGCGGCCGGACGTCTCGCCGCGCGCGCGCCTTGGCCTCCCGGGTCTCCGCGCTCTACGTTTCGGCCATGCCCGACACCACCGCTCCGGAGCAGGTCCTCGCCTCCGCCCGCCGCCCCTTCCGCGTGCTGGCGGAGACCATCCTCCCGCGCTGCCGGGGCCTCTCCGAGGAGGAATGGGCGGACGTCGAGGGCATCGCTGGGCGCGCCCTCCTCGACCGTCCGCCCGGGATGCGCCGTCAGCTCCGGCTCCTGGTCCGCGCGCTCTGGTGGCTCCCCCTCCTCCGATGGGGGCGCACGTTCGGCGGGCTCGGGCCCGAGCGCCGCGACCGCTTCCTGTCCGGCGTCGAGAGCTCGCGCTTCCTCCTCCTCCGGCGCGGTTTCTGGGGCCTCCGCACGCTCGTCCTCATGGGCTGGTACGGCAGGCCCGAAGGCGGCGCCGCCACGGGCTGGGACGCGAAGCTGCGAGGGTGGAGCCAGAAGGGACCCCGGCCGGAGGAGCCCGCGCCCGACGTCCCCCCCGCTCCGGATCCCTCCGCGCCGCGCGGGGAGGCGGCGCCGTGAGGGCGGTCTCCTGCGACGTGGCGGTGGTGGGCTCCGGGGCCGGGGGAGGCACCGTGGCCGCCGCCCTGGCCCCGCTCGTCCGGGACGGGAAGCGGGTCCTCGTCCTGGAGCGGGGGCCGCGGCTCCGGGACGACGAGTTCACCGGCCGCGAGCTGGAGATGGCCCGGACCCTGTACGCCGATGGAGGCGGCTTCCTGAACGAGGAGGGGACGCTCACCCTGGCCTTCGCGCGCGCCTACGGCGGCTCCACGGTGGTCTACACGGGGACGTCGCTGGTCGCTCCCGAGCGGGTCATCGAGGGCTGGGACGTCCCGGGCCTCGCCCACGCCGACGTGGCGGCCCGCTCCCGGCGCTACGCCCGCGAGAACCACGTGCACCTCCTCGACGGACCGGAGATCAACGAGAACAACCGGCTCTTCGTGCGGGGGGCGCGGGCGGCCGGCTACGAGGTCCGGCAGTTCCCCGTCAACGTGAAGGGCTGCCTGGGCTCGAGCCTGTGCAACCTGGGATGCCCGAACCAGGCCAAGATGGGGACGAACCGGGTGCAGCTCCCCGCCGCCGAGGCGGCCGGGGTGGAGGTCGTGACCCGGGCCGAGGCGCGGCGCGTGGAGCCCGCCGGGGACGGGGGCGGCGTCCTGGACGTCGTCGTCTCCGGGGCCGCTGGAGGCGCCCCGGGCCTCCCCTCCTCCTGGGAGCCGGGCCGCTACCGTATCCGCGCCCGGATCGTGGTGGTGGCGGCCGGCGCGGTCGGCACCCCGGCCCTCCTCCTCCGCTCGGGCTTCGGCCGCCGCCTGCAGCGGCTCGGCGAGGGCTTCACCTGCCATCCCGCGCACATCCTGGTGGGCGAGCACGACCGCCCCATCACCAACGACGTCGGCCACCCCAAGAGCTACTACGTGGACCGGGCCGAGGAGGAGGGCTGGGTGCTGGAGACGTGCATCTACTTCCCGTTCGTGACCGCCAAGAGCCTGGTCGGCTTCGGGGAGGGGAACGCCGCGCTCATGGACGCCTACCCCCGCCTGCAGATGATCCTCGTCCTGGCCTGCGACAGTGCGGATGCCGGGAACCGGGTCTCCGTGGACGGGGACGGGGCGCCCGTCGTCCATTACCGGTTCACGGAGGCGGTCGTGAGGTCGCTCACGGACGGGGCCCGCGCGGCCGCCCGGATCTTCTTCGGGGCCGGCGCCCGCCGGGTGCACGTCCCGACCGCCGACCCGCCCCTCCTGGAGCGCGGCGAGGCCGAGTGGCTGGGGTACGAGGCCCGGCTGGCCCGGCGCGTCGACCCCGGCCGCTTCCTCCCCGGCCGCACGCCCGTCTCGGCCGCCCACCTCATGGGCGGCTGCGCCATGGGACGGGACGAGGCCGACTCGGTGACCGACGCCCGCGGGCGGGTGCACGGGGTCCCGTGGCTGCGGGTGGCCGACGCCAGCCTGTTCCCGGACTCGGTGGAGATCAACCCGTACCTCACGATCATGGCGCTCGCCGACCGCGCGGCCGAGGCCGTCCTCGAGGACCTGGGCGAAACGGCGGCGGGCCGGGGGGCGGCGTGAAGCGCCGGGGCGCGGACGAGGTGATGGAGGCCCTCGAGGCCGAGGGCGTCGAGCTCGTGGCCGGGATCCCCGGCACCCACAACCTGGAGCTGTGGGACGCGATGGGGGCGTCGGGGAGCGTCCGGCCCGTGCTGGTCACCGACGAGCAGAGCGCCTCGTTCCTGGCCGACGGCGCCTGGCGCGCCTCCGGCCGCATGGCGGCCCTTGCGCTCGTCCCGGGCGCGGGCCTCACCCACGCCCTGTCGGGGGTGGCCGAGGCCCTCCTCGACAATGTCCCGATGCTGATCCTGGCGTGCGGCATCCGGACGGACACCGACCGGGCGTTCCAGCTCCACGAGATGGACCAGGTGGCCCTCGCCGGGCCGGTGACGAAGGCCGCGCTCCGCCTCGGTCCGGACGAGGACGTGGGCGGCGCGGTCCGGCGCGCGTGCCGGCTGGCGCGCGCCGGGGCGCCCGGACCGGTGCTCCTCGAGATCCCGGCCGAGCTCATGCTCGGGTGGCACGCGGCGCGGGGGGGCGGCGGGTCGGACTCGGCCGGTCCGGGGGTGGCCGGCGCCACCGCCGCGGGCCCCTCCCACGCCTCGGCCCCCGCGCCCTCGCCCGGCTCGGCCGCCGGCGGCCCTGCCCCGGGCCCCGGCGCGCCGGCCGAAGAGGACGTCGCCCGCGCCGCGGAGATCCTGGCCGGCGCCGACCGCCCCCTCCTCTACGTCGGCGCGGGCGCGGCCGGGGCCGCGGACCTGCTCCCGGCCCTGGCCCAGCGGCTGGAGGCCCCGGTCTCCACGACCTTCCAGGGGAAGGGCGTCTTCCCGGAGGCGCACCCGCTGTGGCTGTGGCCCGGCTTCGGCCGGACGGCACCCTCCTTCGTGCGCGAGGTGGCGGCGGACTGCGACGCCACGCTCGCCCTCGGCTGCCGATTTCGGGAGGTGGGCACGGGGAGCTGGAGCTTCGAGCCGCCCGGTCCGCTCGTCCACGTGGACATCGACCCCGAGGCCCTGGACCGCAACTTCCCCGCGGAGGTGGCGGCGGCCGCCGACGCCCGCGCGTTCGTGGAGGCGCTCCTCGACCGGCTGGGAGCCGCGACCGCACCGCGCGGCGGGGCCGACCCGTCGAGCCCCGGTCCGGCGCGAGAGCCCGACCGCGCGCTGCGGGAGCGGATCCGGGAAGGGCACGAAGAGGTCCGCCGGGAGCAGCTGGAGCCGACCGGGGAGGAGGGCGTGAGCCCGGGCCTCCTCCTCGACGTTCTGCAGCGCGCGCTCGGGCCGGAGGCCGTGTACGCCACCGACAGCGGGAACGGCACCTTCCTGGCCGTGGAGATGCTGCGGCTGGACGCTCCCCGGCGCTTCCTGGCGCCCGTCGACTACTCGTGCATGGGCTACTCCGTGCCGGCGGCCGTCGGCGCCGCCCTGGCCCGGCCCGGCGCGCCGGTCGTCGCCCTGGCCGGAGACGGAGCCTTCCTGATGACCGGCCTCGAGCTCCTCACCGCCGCCCGGGAGGGCGCGGCCGTGGCCGCCTTCGTCCTCCGCGACCGGGAGCTGGCCCAGATCGCCCAGTTCCAGCAGGTGGCCCTGGGCCGCCGGGAGGCGAGCCGCGTCGCCGACTACGACCTGGCTTCGCTGTGCCGGGGGGTGGGCGTCGAGTGCCTGGCCCTCGAGACCGACGACGCGATCGAGGCCACGGTCCGCGCGGCCGCCGACCGTCTGGCGGAGGGCCGGCCCGTGGCCGTGGACGTGGCCATCGACTACTCGCGGCCCACCTTCTTCACCCGCGGCGTGGTCCGAACCACGTTCGGGCGGCTCTCCTGGCCCGACCGCCTCCGCTTCGTGGGTCGGGCCCTGTGGAGGCGTGTGGGCGGCTGAGATCCGGGCCCGGTGCCGCCGGACCGGGCTCGCGGCGGCATCGCGTGTCCGCTACGGTATCGCCCGCCCGTTCGACGCCGCCATCGCACTCGCCCGAGGAGGCACGTCCCCATGTCCGGAAGCTACTGGCTCGTCAAGACCGACCCCGACACCTACGCGATCGAGGACCTGGAGCGCGACGGCACCACCGAGTGGTGGGGCGTGAGGAACTACCTGGCCCGGAACTACATGCGCGACGAGATGGAGCCGGGCGACGACGTCCTGATCTACCACTCGAGCACGAAGGTCCTGGGCGTCTACGGGCTGGCGAGGGTCGCCGGCCCGTCCCACCCCGACTCGAAGCAGTTCGAGGAGGGGCACGCCTACGAGGACCCGGACTCCGACCCCGACGACCCGACCTGGTGGTGCGTGGACCTCGAGCACGTGGAGATTTTCGACGAGCCGGTGACGCGGGACGCCATGAAGGAAGAGACGGGGCTCGAGGGGATGAAGGTGCTGCAGCGCGGGGTCCGGCACTCCATCCTGCCGGTCACGGCCGAGGAGTTCCGCATCGTGAAGGAGATGGCGGACCGCCAGGGCTGACGGGCCGGGTGGTCCGAAGGCCGTCTGCGGCCTGAGCCTCCCGCGGCGCCGTCGGCCGCTGCCCCCGTCGTCTTCGGACGCCGCGCGCCGCCGCGTTCCCTCAGCCCGGAGCCACCTCCAGCTCCCACACCCGCTCGGGGGCTTCCTCCCAAACGCCCCGGAGCTCGTCCGCCTCGGCGAACGGGCCGGGCGGGAGGTCCCGGAACGGGATCTCGAGCGTCAGCGGCCCTCCGAGCGGGAAAGGCTCGAGCAGGACCCGTCCCTCTCCGCGCCACGCCAGCCGGAGCATCCGGCCGTCCGGAGGCTCCGCCCGCCCCCGCGGCTCCAGCCACGGTGGGACCGAGTCCGGGTCGGCGCCGGCCGCCGAGAGGCAGAGGAGGAGCGAGAGCCGGTCGAGGAAGCGGAGGAGCTCCAGGGCCTCCTCGACCGGGATCCCCGGGATCGCGGCCCCGGCGCTGCCCTCCAGGCGCCGGCGGCGCTCCCGCTCGCCCTCCAGGAAGCGCTCGGTCGCCTCCGGCGCGGAGTCCGATCCCGAGCGGGCGAAGGCCGCGTAGTGGTGGCTGCCCAGGAGGCCCGCGGCCGGGTGGAGCGCCTCCGCCCGGTCCAGGCCGGCGGCGTAGGCCGCGAGCTTCCGCCCGGCCGGAAGGGACTGGAAGTCGTGCGGGCGTCCCGACGAGGCATCGAGGCTCGGCTCCCGGTCCACGGGGATCCACGCCACGTCGTGGAGCGCCACGGCCAGGACGAGCGCGAAGGGGAGCTCCGGGCGGTCGGGCGGCGTCCAGGCCCGGGCCAGAGCGCCGGAGGCCAGCGCGTGGTCGTGCTGGCGGATGAGCCGGAGACCCTCCGGACGGACCTGGACGAGCACCTGATGCCCCCTGCGGTGCGAGTCACGTCGGATCCCCACGATGAGGTCCGCCGGAGCGCCGGTCCAGGCGACCGGGAGGGCCGGGCGTCCCCGGTGCCCGGTGCGCGGAAGCCGCCGTCCGACCGCCGGCCCCTCCGCGCCCGCGGGGTTTACACCCCGGAGCGGGCCGCGTATCGTTGTGGCGCCGAGCGCGGATCGCTCACGCGTCCATCTCCCGTCCCGGAGGATCCCATGTGGTTCCTTGTACTTCTGGCGCTCCTCGTGGTCGGCGCCATCTTCGTCTACAACAAGCTCGTCCGGCTCAAGGTGCAGGCGGACAACGCCTGGGCGGACATCGACGTCCAGCTCAAGCGCAGGCACGACCTCATCCCGAACCTCGTGGAGACGGTCAAGGGCTACGCGGGCCACGAGAAGGAGACGCTCGAGGGCGTCATCGAGGCCCGCAACAAGGCCATGAGCGCGCAGGGCCCCGCCGCCCGGGGCGAGGCCGAGGGCCAGCTCACCAACGCGCTGAAGTCGCTCTTCGCCCTCTCGGAGTCCTACCCGCAGCTCAGGGCCGTGGAGAGCTTCCGCCAGCTCCAGGACACGCTGAGCAGCATCGAGGACGCCGTCCAGAACGCCCGCCGCTACTACAACGCGGTCGTCCGGGAGCTCAACACGCGCATCCAGCAGTTCCCGTCCAACCTCGTGGCGGGGATGTTCGGGTTCCACCCGCGCGAGTTCTTCACCCTGGGGGACGAGTCCGAGCGGGCGGTGCCGGAAGTCGAGTTCTGAGCGGGCCGTGAGCGCCGCTCCACGCACCCGGCCGCGCGCGATGCTCCGCCGCGGCGTGCGGGGTGTGCCGCGTGCCGCCTCGGCCGCCCTGCTCCTCGCCCTCCCGGGCCTCCTGGCGTCTCCCCCGCCGGCGGGGGCCGCCGCCCCCGCCCCGCGCCGGGGCGTCCCGGCCCACGGACCGGTGCACGCGGCGCCACCCGCCCGCACGCTGAGCATCGACAGCTTCCACGCCGACCTCAGCGTGTTCACGACGGGCGCCATGGACGTCGTCGAGACGATCCGGTTCCGCTTCGAGGGCTCGTGGCACGGGGTCTACCGCGACATCCCGATCGACTACCGGGGTCCGGGCGGATTCGGCTACCGCCTGTTCGTCGACGTGGAGGACGTCGAGGACGGGCAGGGCCGGGCGCTCGAGTACGAGACGAAGCGATCGAAGGGCAATCTGCGGCTCAAGATCCACGTGCCGGGGGCGCAGGACGCCGAGCGGACCGTGCGGATCCACTACCGCGTCGAGAACGGCCTCCGCTTCTTCGACGACTACGACGAGCTGTACTGGAACGTCACCGGCACGGCGTGGCCGCTGGAGATCCGGAGCGCCTCGGCCACGGTGCACCTCCCCACCGAGGTGGCGGGGGTGCGGGCCCAGGCCTTCACCGGGACCTACGGCACCAGGGGCCACGCCGCCTCGAAGGACGTCCAGGGCCCCCTGATCCGGTTCCACACCACCCAGGCCCTCGGCCTGCACGAGGGCCTCACCGTGGACGTGGCCTGGAACACGGGCGTGGTCGCCAGGCCCTCGTTCCTCACCAAGGTGGAGTGGTTCCTGAGGGGCAACTGGCCCCTGGGGCTCCCCCTGCTCGTCTTTCCCGCCATGTTCGGCCTGTGGTGGCGCCGCGGGCGCGACCCGCGCCGGCGGCCCATCGCGGCCCGGTACGAGCCTCCCGATGGGCTGACGCCCGGCGAGGAGGGCGTCCTCGTGGACGACTCCCCGGACATGCGGGACATCACCGCGACGATCGTCGACCTGGCGGTCCGGGGCTACGTCACGATCGACGAGCACGAGAAGAAGAAGCTCCTGGGGCTGCTCGGCAGCGAGCCCGACTACGCGTTCGACCTCCAGCGCTCCCGCGAGGAGTGGGGCGACCTGGAGGACCACGAGCGCAACCTCCTCGACAGTCTCTTCGACGACGGGGCGCGGGACCACGTGCGCCTGGAGGACCTCGAGGACAGCTTCTACAAGGACCTCCCTGGGATCAAGGACAGCCTGTTCGCCGCCCTGATGCGGCGGGGCTACTACGGGCGCCGGCCCGACCGCGTGCGCGGCATGTGGCTGGCCGTGGCGATCATCGGCGGGGCGCTCCTCCTGGCGCTGGGGCTCAAGATCGCCTCGGGCGAAGCCGTCTCCGCGCTGGCCGTGGTGCTGGGCGTCGCGCTCTCGGCGCTCGTGGTGGCCGGCTTCGGGTGGTTCATGCCGGCCAAGACCGAGGCCGGGACCCGGGCGCTGGAGGCCGTCCTCGGCTTCGAGGAGTTCCTGAAGCGGGTCGAGGAGGACCACTTCAAGCGCCTCATCAAGGGGCCCGAGGACTTCGAGCGCTTCCTCCCCCACGCCATGGCCCTGGGCGTGGAGAGGACCTGGGCGAAGGCGTTCGACGGGATGTACACGGAGCCCCCGTCGTGGTACCGGGGCACGGACCCGACGGGGTTCCGGCCCAGCCTGTTCGTGGCCAGCCTCGGAAACATGTCGGCCAGGACCGGATCGGCCATGACGTCCCAGCCTCGCAGCAGCTCCGGAAGCTCCGGCTTCTCGGGCGGCGGCGGCTTCTCGGGCGGGGGCTTCGGCGGGGGCGGGGGCGGCGGCTTCTGACGTTGGGGGGCGCCCCGTCGCGCGCCCCTGCCCGACCGGTGAGGGCCGCCGCTGCGAGGGACGCAGCGGCGGCGCCGGAACCCGCTGCGGCCGACCCGGATCCGGTACGCCCCTTGCGCGGACGTGGGCCGAGGCGCGGGCGAGGGACGCCCGCGGGAGGGCGGCCGCCGCCGGGCGGTCCGGCTCTCGCTCCACGACCCCAGGCGGAGGCATCTGCGCATGGCCGTACAGGAAGGCGACAGGGCCCCCGGCTTCTCCCTGCCCGCGGCCCCGGGCAAGACGGTGGACGTCGGCGGCCTGATCGGGCGGGAGAAGGTCGCGCTCCTCTTCATCCCGCTGGCCTTCAGCCCCACGTGCACGACCGAGCTGGGCACCTTCAGGAGTCGCTGGTCGGAGTTCGAGGGGCTGGACGCGCGGGTGTTCGCGATCTCGGTGGACAGCCCCTTCGTGACGGCCAGGTTCAGGCAGGACGAGGAGATCCCCTTCCCCGTCCTCTCGGACTTCAACCGCGACGTCTCGGAGCGCTACGGCGTCCTGTACGACGAGCTCCTCGGGCTCGAGGGCGTCTCCAAGCGGGCGGTCTTCGTGATCGGCGAGGACGGGCGGGTGGCCTACCGCTGGGTGTCCGAGGACCCGGGGGTCGAGCCGGACTACGACGCCGTGCGGAGCGCGATCCGCTCGGCCTGAGGCCCGCGGGCCGGGCCTCCACCCGGGGGGCCGGCCCACGGAACCGCTCGGGAACCCGGGCTCACGGAGCCGAATCGTGGACCTCGAACGCATCGTCCGGGCGCTCCAGGATCCCGACGCCTACCCCCATCCGGTCGACGCCCCGATCGTCCACCACACCCACATCTCGGTGGTCTTCCTGGCCGGTCCCTTCGCCTACAAGGTGAAGAAGCCGGTGGACCTGGGCTTCCTGGACTTCACCACCCTCGAGAAGCGCCGCCACTTCTGCGGCGAGGAGGTCCGCCTCAACCGCCGGCTCGCGCCGGACGTCTACCTCGACGTCGTCCCGCTCGTGGAGCGGGACGGCGGCCTGAGGGTCGGCGGCGCGGGAGAGCCCGTCGAGTACGCGGTGAAGATGCGCCGCCTCCCCGAGGAGGCCACGGCGCTGCGGCGGCTCGAGCGGGGCGAGCTGGAGGAGGAGGAGCTCAAGCGCCTGGCCGCCCGCATCGCCGACTTCCACGCGGGCGCCGCCGGGGGGGAGCGCGTGGCCCGCTTCGGCCGCTTCGAGGTCGTGGCGGGGAACGCGCGGGAGAACTTCCGGCAGTCCCGGGAACAGGCCGGTCCCGTGGTGGACCCCCCGGTCCTGGAGCGGGCCGAGCGCCTCACCGAGGCGGCCCTCGATCGCCACCGCGAGCGGATCGTGGCCAGGGCCGACGCGGGCGTCCCCCGCGACACGCACGGCGACCTTCACCTGGACCACGTCTACATCCTCCGGGAGCGGGGGCCCGGCGCCGACCTGGTCGTCATCGACTGCATCGAGTTCAACGAGCGCTTCCGCTACGCCGATCCCATCTCCGACATGGCCTTCCTTGCCATGGACCTCGCGTTCCGCGGGCGGCGCGACCTCTCGGAGACCTTCACGGCCGCGTACCTCGAGGCTTCCGGCGACCGGGAGGGGGCCGGGCTGGTCCCCTTCTACCGGGCCTACCGCGCCGCCGTACGGGGGAAGGTGGAGGGCATGACCGCCCTGGACGAGGAGGTCCCCGCGGAGACCCGCCGCCGGGCCCGGGAGCGGGCGCGCGCCTACTGGCTCCTGTCGCTGGGCGAGCTCGAGGAGCCCGGCCGCCGACCCTGCCTCGTGCTGGTCGGAGGCCTCCCCGGCACCGGGAAGTCGACGCTGGCGGCGGGTCTCGGGCGCCGTGCCGGCTTCCAGGTCCTCTCGAGCGACGAGGTGCGCAAGGAGCTGGCGGGCGTCCCGGAGGGCGGCGGCGGCGCGGCCCCCTACGGGGAAGGGATCTACGCTCCGGCGTGGACCGAGCGCACCTACTCCGCGCTCCGCGACCGGGCCCGCGAGCGCGTGGCCTCGGGCCGCCGCGTCCTGGTCGACGCCTCGTTCCACGACGAGGAGCGGCGACTGGCCTTTTTGGAAGTAGCGAAGCGGCTGTCGGTTCCCGTACTATTCCTCGTATGCGAGGCCGACCCGGAGGTGGTGGAGGAGAGACTGCGGTCGAGACGGGGCGGGGCGTCCGACGCCGGCCCGTCCGTGTACCGGCAGATGGCGCGCCGCTGGCAGGCGCCCGGGGAGCGTACCGGACGCCACGCACGGCCGGTCGACACCGCCGTCTCTCCCCAGGAGAGCCTGGACGCCGCCGTCGAGCTCCTGCGTGCCGAGGGGCTCGCCTGACCGGCCGCCGGCGCCCGCCGGCGGACCCTGTGGCCGGGCCGGCCGGAGAGCGGAGCCAGGATCCGTGAGCCGGCCTGCCTCGCTCGGAGGCCTGCACCAGGCGGCACGCCGCATCGGGCTCAGCGACGATCTCGGTGCGCTCGTCGACGAGATCCTCGTGCAGGCGCGCGACCTCATCGACTTCGAGCACGGGGCTCTCATGCTCCGGGACCCCCGCACGGGAGAGCTCTCCGTCGCCCGGGCCTACGGCTACGGCCGCCGCCGCGAGGAGATCCTCTCGCTCGTCCTCGGGCGCGGAGAGGGCATCTCCGGCTGGGCCGCCGAGCACCGGACCGCGGTCCGGGTCGGCGACGTCGGATCGGACGACCGTTACGTGCCCGGCCTGGAGACGGCCCGCTCGAACCTGGCCGTGCCCCTCCTCCTGGGCTCCGAGGTCGTCGGGGTCGTGAACGTCGAATCCGAGCGGGAGCACGCGTTCACGGTGGAGGACGAGGAGCTCCTCACGGCCCTCGGGGTCCAGGCGGCCCTGGCCATCGTCGCCGCCCGGGACCGCGCCCGCCTCCAGGATCGCATCCGGGAGCTGGACGCGCTGTACCGCATCAGCCGCGTCTCCAACGAGCGCACGGACCTGGACGAGACGCTGGAGAAGATCCTCGACATCGCCTGCGAGCTCTCGGGGGACGAGGACTGCCACATGGCCTTCCTCCTCCTGGAGCCCGAGGAGGACGTCCTGCGGGTGCGCGCCTCGCGCGGCTACGGGCCGGGCATGGACGAGCTGGAGATCCCGCTGGGCGGCGGAGTGACCGGCCGCTGTGCCGCCACGGGCCGCGAGGTGGTCGTGCACGACGTCGACCACGAGGAGGACTACATACCCGGCGTCCCGGACGGCCGGAGCGAGGTGGCCGTGCCGCTGGTCGTGGACGGAGAGGTCCTGGGCGTGCTGGACGCCGAGTCGCGGACGCCCGGAGCCTTCGGTCCGGAGCATCGCCAGACCCTGAGCGTCATCGCCCAGCAGGCGGCGGCCGTCATCCACACCGTCCGCCTGTACGAGGAGACCCGGCGGCTGGCCATCACCGAACCGCTCACCGGACTCCACAACCGCCGGTTCTTCCTGGAGCGTCTCGACACCCACCTGGGCCGGGCGGAGCGCTACCATGAGCGGCTCGCCCTCCTCCTCTTCGACTTCGACTACCTCAAGGAAGTGAACGACCTCCACGGTCACCAGACCGGCGACCGGGCCCTGTGCGCCGTGGCCGACATGCTCCGCGCGAGCCTGCGGGAGTCCGACGAGGTGGCCCGGATCGGGGGCGACGAGTTCGCGGCCCTCATCCTCCAGGCGGACGAGGCGGAGGTCGAGCGGCTGCACCGGCGCATCCGCGAGGCCATCGGGCCCCTGGACTTCCGTGACGACCAGAGCCAGCTCCTGCAGATCTCGCTGTCGGCCGGAGTGGCCTTCTTCCCCGAGGACGCGGCCGAGGCCGACGGCCTGCTCCAGCACGCCGACGAGGCCCTCTACCGGGCCAAGCGGAGGGGCCGCAACCAGATCGCGTTCTACGACCCGACACGCCCGAGGGACGGCGAGCGGAGGGCCTGACCGTCTCCTTCCCGGGACGCGGCCGGAGCGAAACTTGCTCCTCCCGGGCCCCGGAGCCACCCGACCATCCAACCACGCCGGAGGCGAGGATGCCGACACGTCTGGCCGAGAAGGAGTGCGTTCCCTGCAAGGGCGGCGTGCCGCCGCTCGAGGGAGAGGAACTCGAGGGTCTGCTCGCCGAGCTCGACGGCGGCTGGCGGGTGGTCGAGGAGCACCACCTGGAGAAGGAGTTCGCGTTCGAGGACTTCGTGGGCGCCCTCGAGTTCGTCAACCGCGTGGGCCGGCTGGCCGAGGAGCAGGGACACCACCCCGACCTCCACCTGAGCTGGGGCCGGGCGGGCGTCGAGATCTGGACGCACAAGATCGACGGCCTCACCGAGAGCGACTTCGTGCTGGCCGCCAAGATCGAGGAGCTGTAGGACCCCGCCCGCGAGCGGAAGCGGACCGCGGCCGGGCGCGGAGCGCGAGCTGAGCGCGGGGGACCCCCTCCGCATCGTCTTCCTCGACTCCTGGTACGCGGACCCGGGCCGCGGGAGCGGATCGGCGGTCGCCATCGGGGGACTCGGCGACGCGCTGCGCGCCCTCGGCCACGAGGTCACCGTCCGCGCTCCCGAGCGGCGGACCGGACGGACGCTCCCCCGGCTGGCCTTCAACCTTAGCCTCCCGCTGGAGACCCCTCCCTCCGGCGCGGACCTGGTGGTGGGCTTCGACCTGGACGGCTGCTTCCTGGGCCCGGCCCCCGGAGGCCCGCGCCGGATCACATCCCTGAAGGGCGTCATGGCCGACGAGATGCGCTTCGAGCGGGGGGCGACGAGGCTCCGCTTCGCCCTCCTCTCCCGGCTCGAGGGCCGGAACGCGCGGATCGCGGATCGTGTCGTCGTGACCAGCCGCTACAGCGCCGGTCGGGCCGTCGAGGCCTACGGGCTCGATCCCTCGCGGGTCCGGGTCGTGCCGGAGGGGATCGACCTGGCCCGCTGGCCCGCTCCGGGCCCGGGCCCGGAGCGCGACGGGGGCGCCGCGGCGGGGCCGCCCACCGTCCTCAGCGTGGCCCGGCAGTACCCCCGCAAGGACACCCGGACGCTGGTCGGGGCCATGCCGCGGGTCCTGGAGGCCCTCCCCACGGCCCGCCTCCGGGTGATCGGCGGAGGCCCCGAGCTCCCGTCGCTCCGGAGGCTGGCGGCCCGGATCGGCGTCGCCGGGGCCGTCGACTTCGCGGGCGAGGTCGACGACCGCGAGCGCATCCGCCGCGAGTACGCGCGCGCCCACGCCTTCGCCCTTCCCAGCCTGCAGGAGGGGTTCGGGATCGTCTTCCTGGAGGCCATGGCCTCGCGCCTTCCGGTCGTCGCCGCGCGCGCCGCCGCCGTCCCGGAGGTCGTCCCCCACGGAGAGGCGGGCCTCCTGGTCCCGCCGGGCGACCGGGAGGCGCTGGCGGAGGCCCTGGTCCGGCTCCTCCGGGATCCCGGGCTTCGGGATCGCATGGGAGCCCGCGGACGCGAGCACGTCCGCCGGTTCGACTGGCCGCGCGTGGCCCGCCGCTTCCTCGAGGCCGCGGGCGCGTGAGCGGCCGCCCGCCTTGTTGCGGGACGGTCCGTCGCCGACCTTTTCCCCGGCCGGACCAGGAGCAGGGCGGCACCGCCCGCGCTCCGGGCCCGACGGTCTCCCGGTCTCGCGAAGCGAAGGGACGCGCATGGGTCAGGAAGTGAACACGCCCCGGAGCGAGGCGGAGGCCCTGCGCCGGTACACCCGCGACCTCCTGCGTGACATGGAGGCGCTCGAGGCGCTCCTCGAGAGCGACCTCATCGAGCGCGGGCGGAGCCGGATCGGGGTCGAGCAGGAGACCTTCCTGGTGGACCGCCACTGGCGTCCGGCGCCGGTGGCCCGGGCCATCCTGGAGGACGTGGACGACGAGCGGGTGGTCCCGGAGCTCGGCCTGTTCAACCTCGAGTTCAACGCCCATCCCCTGACGTTCGAGGGCGACTGCCTCCGGCGGCTGCACGGCCAGCTGGCCGACCTCCTCGAGCGGGCCCACCGGGTCGCGCGCGAGCACGGCGCGGAGATCCTGCTCACCGGAATCCTGCCGACCCTGAAGCGCTCCGACCTCGGCCTCGACATGATGACGCCCCGGGAGCGCTACAGGATCCTGAACGACACGCTCACCCGCATGATGCGGGGCACCTTCGAGTTCTACATTCGCGGGACCGACGAGCTGCACCTCCGGCACGACTCGATGATGGTCGAGGCGGCCAACACCAGCTTCCAGATCCACTTCCAGGTCGACCCGGAGGACTTCGCGCGCCTCTACAACGTGGCCCAGGCCGTCACGGGGCCCGCGCTGGCCGTGGCCGTGAACTCGCCCCTCCTGTTCGGCAAGCGGCTGTGGCGCGAGACGCGGATCGCGCTCTTCCAGCAGTCGATCGACACCCGGAAGCGGAAGCCGGACCTGCGGGAGATGCCGCCGCGGGTGACCTTCGGGCGGCAGTGGGTGGACAGCTCGATCCTGGAGATCTTCCGGGAGGACGTGGCCCGCTTCAAGTCGCTGTTCGGCACCGACGTGAGCGAGGATCCCTTCGAGGTCATGGAGGAGGGACGCGCCCCCTCGCTCGAGGCGCTCCAGCTCCACAACAGCACCGTCTACCGGTGGAACCGGCCGTGCTACGGCCTCTCGGGCAACGGCCGTGCGCACCTCCGGATCGAGAACCGCGTCCTGCCCTCCGGCCCGACCCTGACCGACGAGATCTCCAACGCGGCCTTCTGGTTCGGGCTCCTGAGGGGCGCCTCGGAGGAGTACCGCGACATCCGGGAGGTCATGGAGTTCCACGACGCCCGCGGCAACTTCATCGCGGCCGCCAAGCTCGGGCTGGGAGCCACGCTCGCCTGGCCCGGCGGCGAGTCCGGCGCCGACCGGCTGGTCCTGGAGCGTCTCCTCCCGCTGGCCCGGGGCGGCCTCCGGGAGAGCGGCATCGACGCCGACGACATCGACCGCTACCTGGGCGTGATCGAGCGGCGGGCGAGCCGCAAGCGGACCGGGGCCTCGTGGCTCCTGGAGTCGCTGGCGGCCATGGGCGAGGAGGCCAGGCCCGAGGAGCGGCTCCGGGCCCTGACCGGCGGCACCGCCGCCCGGCAGCGGGACGACGATCGGCCGGTGTCGGAGTGGGAGCTCGCGACGCTGGACGAGGGCGGCGGGTGGACGGCCGGCTACCGGAGGCTCGAGGACTTCATGACCACCGACCTCCTCACCGTGAACGAGCACGAGGCGCTCGAGCTCGTGGCCAACCTCATGGTGTGGCACAAGCTGCGCTACGTGCCGGTCGAGGACGACGAGCACCGGCTGGTGGGCCTGGTGACGGACCGGACCCTGCTCCGCTACCTCACGGGCGACGAGTACCGGAAGTCCGACGGACCGGTGCCGGTCGAGACCGTGATGACGACCGACCTGGTCACGGCCTCGCCCGAGACGCCCACCCTCGAGGCCGTGGCGCTGATGCGGGAGCAGGGCGTCGCCTGCCTGCCCGTGGTGCAGGAGGGGCACCTGGTCGGGCTCGTCACCGAGCGCGACTTCATGGCGGTGGCGGCCCAGCTCCTGGAGCGCCGCCTCGAGGTCTCCGAGGGAGACGGACAGCCGCCGCGGGCGGAAGGGGACGGCTGAGCATCCGTGTTCGGTGTCAAGTGGTGATCGAGTGAAGCGAGGGGTCCCAGGGGGCGCTCAGAACCCCCGCAGCTCGATCGCCTCCCGCACGCGACCGACGGCCACCTCGTAGGCGGCCATCCGGTAGTCGACGCCCTCCTCCTCCGCGCGGTCGCACACCACCTTCCAGGCCTCCCCGAGCACCCGCTCCAGCTCCCGGTTCACGCGCTCCGCCTCCCAGCGCACGCGCTCCCGGTTCTGGACCCACTCCAGGTAGGACACCGTGACGCCTCCGGCGTTGGCCAGGATGTCCGGGACCACCGGGGTCCCCCGCTCGACCAGGAGCTCGTGCGCGTCGCACGTGGTGGGGAGGTTGGCTCCCTCCACGACCAGGCGCGCCCGCACGTCCCCGACGTTCCCGCCGTGCAGGACACCCTCGATGGCCGCGGGGACGAGCACGTCCACGTCCAGGGCCAGAAGCTCGCCGTTCGAGAGCGGCTCGCCCTCCACGTCCAGCTCGGGGAGCGGGAGCTCCGGGTCGTCGGAGGCGATCCGGCGCATGGCCTCCACGTCCAGGCCCTCGTCGCGGCGGAGCCCGCCGCTCACGTCGCTCAGCGCCACGACGCGGGCGCCCCGCTCCGCCAGGAAAGAGGCGGCATGGCTCCCCACGTTCCCGAAGCCCTGGATCGCCACCCGCGCCCCTTCGAGCCCGATCCCCTCGGCCTCGCACGCCCACGCGGTGACCATGGCCACGCCGCGGCCCGTGGCCTCCGTGCGCCCGTACGATCCCCCCAGCTGGATCGGCTTCCCGGTCACGACCCCCGGCTCGTAGCCGTGCCGCCGGCTGTAGGCGTCGAACATCCAGGCCATCTCGCGGGGTCCGGTTCCCACGTCCGGGGCCGGGATGTCCCGGTTGGGCCCGATGACCTCGTCCATCTTCTCCGTGAAGCCCTTGGTGAGGTCCTCGAGCTCGGCGGCCGAGAGCGCGTGCGGATCGCAGGCGATGCCGCCCTTGGCGCCCCCGAAGGGAACGTCGACGACCGCCGTCTTCCAGGTCATCACCGCCGCCAGGGCCCGGAAGTGGTCCATGTCGACCGACGGGTGGAAGCGGAGCCCTCCCTTGAACGGTCCTCGCGCCTGATCGTGCTGGACCCGGTAGCCGGCGAACACCTCCAGCTCGCCGTCCGCCCGGACCAGGGGGAGCTCGACCATGATCTCCCGATAGGGTCCCTTGAGGAGGGTCCGCATCTCCTGGCCCAGTCCCAGCCGCATCATGGCGCGGTCCAGGAACGTGTCGCTGCACTCGAGGGGCGAATGCCGGTCGGCGTCGGGCATGCGGGTGCCTCCTCCTGGGATCCGGGTGGGGACGAGAGGGACCTGTGCGGGACGGACGTCGGAGGGCGTCAGGTGGCGGGCCGGCGTCCGGCCTCCTCCGCGCCGCGGCCACCGGCGCCGCCCTCGCGGCGCCCGCGCAGGAGGGATGCAAGCGCTGCGCCCACCGCGGCCAGGATCGAGCCCCAGCCGACCACGTCGCCCCAGCGGTCGTACAGGGTGCGGACGTCCGACGTCATCACGGTCGCGGTGAAGGCGGCGGGGCGGAAGAGCGCGGTCTCGTGCGACACGCGGCCGAGCGGATCGATGATCTCCGAGATCCCGGTGTTCGCCGAGCGCACGGCGCCCATGCGGTTCTCGATCGCACGCATGGCCAGGTGCGCCGGGTGCTGCCACAGGGCGCTCGTCCGGCTCCACCACGGCATCTCTCGACCGAACCACGCGTCGTTCGTGATGTTGACCAGGAAGTCGGCGCCCTCGTTCCGGTAACGGCGCGGCCAATCCGCGAACACGTCCTCGTAACAGATCACGATCCCGAAGCTCCCGCCGTCGGAGCGGAAGATGGGGGCCTTCTCACCGCGCGCGAAGCCGCCGAAGAACGGGAAGCGATCGAGCCAGCTCGGCGGCACGAACGGCACGCGCTCCACCATGGGGACCAGGTAGTGCTTGTCGTAGCGGCCCACGAGCCGCCCCCCCGTGTCCATGAGGTAGGCGGTGTTGAAGTAGTTCCAGTCGCCGTTCCCGAGGTCGTGGCTGCCGATGGCTCCGAACAGGATGCGCGCGTCCGTGGCCCGCGCCACCCGGCGGATCATCCCCAGTATGTCGGGACGGCCCGCCCATCCGGTGGACGGAATCGACTCGACGTAGGCCGGGAACGCGGTCTCGGGCAGCACGATCATGTCGAGGCCGGCCGTGTCGGGGAGCACGCTGTCCGACGTCAGCCGGTAGAAGGAGGTCATGGCCGTGTCGACGGCCGCCTCCTCCTTCATCTTGAGGTCCTCCTCCACGTTCGGCTGGATCACCGCCACCCGCGCCGCCGGCCGCAGGTCGATCGTCTCGTAGCGGACCACCGAGTAGGCGATCGGGAGGGCCAGCGCGGCCGTCAGCCCGCCGGCCAGCCACCGCAGCCGGCGGCCGCGTCCGCCCTCCCCCGAGACGGCGCCGCCCCCGGGGCCGCTGTCCGCCGCCCCCGACCCCGCGGCCCCGGGCCGGCCCGCGCCGGCCGACCCGCGGCTCCGCCATGCCACCCACAGTCCGGCGCCGAGACCGCTCACGAGCGCCAGCCAGAAGGAGAGCCCCCGCGAGCCCACCAGGTCGGCGGCTCCCGCCAGGCGGGGCGTGGCGGCCAGCGAGTCGCCCAGCTGCATCCAGGGGAAGGAGACGGGTCCCAGATGCCCACGGAGCCACTCGACCGCCGTCCAGAACACCGGAAGCGCGATCCACAGCGGCCATGCCAGACGCACGCGGGCCTGCCGCATGCCCTCCGTGGCCACGGCCAGGAAGCCGGACATGATCAGGACGGGGAGGGCGAAGGCCAGGATGGCCATCGGCGTGTAGTAGATGAGCGAGGTGAGCAGCCAGTAGAAGACGAGCGTGTAGGAGACCAGGCCGAGCAGGAACCCGCCGCGCAGGGCCTCCGCCCGCCCCTCCACGTCCCCGGCCGGGAGGTCCGCCACCCACACTCCGAAGGGCACGAGCGCCACGAAGGACGGAAGGACCAGGTGGAAGGGCGGGACGGCGAGTCCCAGGAGGAGGCCGGAGAGGAGGAGCGGGGCCGGCCGCCGCGGCATGCGCGGCACCAGCCGGCGCCACCTCATACGCTCACCTCGCGCTCCTCCTCCACCGACGCGTAGCACGCCTCCACGACCTCCAGGAGGTGGATCTGGTCCTCCTGCACCTCCCGCGGGCGCTCGCCCCGCACCCTGCGGAGGAAGTAGGCCCACTCCTGCCGGTAGGCGGCCGTGTACAGGCCCGAGGGCGCCACGTCCAGCGGCGGCGTGACCTCGGTGAGCCCGGTCTCGAGCTCCTTGAGGACCCGGAAGGGCGAGGTGGACGCCGAGCCGCGCGTGCCCAGCACGTAGACCGCGTGGCGGTCCCGGTCCTCCATGAGCTCCCAGGTCACCTCGACGCTCACGGTGCTGCCGTCCTCGATGGCCATGAGGACCACCGCCGAGTCCTCGACCTCCTCCCGGCGGTGGACGCGGGCGCTCACCCGCTCCACCCGCGGATAGCCGGCCAGCCACAGGGCCAGGTCGATGGCCTGGACGCCCAGGTCCATGAGGACCCCTCCGCCGGCCCGGTTCGCCAGCCTCTTCCAGCCGCGGCGCGGGCGGTTCACGCGGCGGTTGAGCCACGAGCTCCGGACGAAGAAGACGTCCCCGAGCTCGCCGCTCGCCACGAACTGCCGGATCGCCCGGGCGTCGTAGCGGAAGCGCTGGTTCATGGCCACCATGAGCTGCCGGTCGGCCTCCTCGGCGGCCCCGATCATCCGGCGCGCCGAGGCGCTCGTGGTCGAGATGGGACGCTCGCACAGGACGTGGAGCCCCATCTCCAGGCAGGTGATGGCGTTTTCCTCGTGGACGTCGTTCGGCGTGCAGATGACCACGGCGTCCAGGCCGTCGACCGATGCCAGGTCGCCGACCTCCTGAAGGACGCCCTCCACCCCGAAGCGGTCGGCGATGGTCCTGGCCTTGGCCCGCTGCGGGTCCACGATCGCGGCCACCTCGAGGTCCGGCAGGCGCTTCAGGATGGGGAGGTGGACGACCTGGGCCACGCCCCCGGCACCGATCACCGCCACACGAATGTCTCTCGCCATCCTCGCCCTCTCTCCTTCCGCGGTCTCGCTCAGCTCCCGTCGCCTGCCGGGGCGTCACCGCCGTCCGCGTAGGCCCGGCGAAGCTCCGCCCCGGGATAGTAGGCTTCCAGGATCTCCCGGTAGCCCTGGCCCGAACGGGCCCTCCCGATCGCGCCCCACTGGCACATCCCGACGCCGTGCCCGTTTCCGCGCCCTCGCAGGACCAGGCCGGCGGCGGCGCCCGGCCCCCGCTCCACCTCGAACAGCGTCGAGCGCAGGACCCGGCCGTCCGCGCGGCGCAGGACGAAGCGGATGTCGTTCCTCTCCACGACGTAGCGTCCCCGGTCCGTCCGCACCTCGAGCGCGGCCGCCCGGCCGCTCGCGGTCCTCCCCGACACCCGGATGTGGCTCACGGTCCCCACCCTCACGGTGTCCACGCCGTAGTAGGACGCCAGGCCGGCCGAGAGTGACGCCCGCAGCTCGGCCGCCGACCAGCTCTCCTCCCAGCGGTGGTTCGGGTCGGCGTCGCCCCAGTCCGACCCGTCGGGCCGGCGGTCGGTCACCGACCGAAGGTACGGAGCGTCGGGCAGGTTCCAAACCTCGTGCACGGCCGCCGTGCGCCCTCCGCCGTCCGCGTGGTAGTAGGCCCGGATGGGCCGGCCGCGCCAGGTGAGCACCTCCCCGGCCGTGGCGCGCACGGCCTCCACCGCCTCCGGACGCTCCGCCCCGATCCCGCCGTACACCTGGTCCTGGACCGAGCCGAAGACGTCGAACCCGAGCGAGTCCCGCCGCCCGAGGTTGGCCAGCGCGTACGTCCGGGCCGCCACCGCCTGGGCCTTCACCGCCTGGGCCTCCTCCCGCCCCCGCGGGCCGATCTCCAGGGGCACCACCCCGAGGAGGTAGGCCTCGAGGGGCAGGCGGTTGATGGCCACGATCCCCCGGCCCGGCACCGCCACCACCTCGGCGCCGCCCCGGTACGCCCGGCCGTCGATGCGCACGTCGCCCGAACCGTCCCGGGCCTCCAGGAGGAGGTCCTGGCGCGCGCCGTCCAGCGTGTCGCCGTCGGCCACCGCGAGCACGCCCCCGCCCTCCGCCGGGCGCATCGTCCAGGTTTCGGCCGCGGGGGGACCGACCTCGGCGCCCGTGGCCAGATCCCGCACGCGCAGCGCCCCGCTCGACCGCACCACCACCGAGTCGGGCGCCACCTCGACGCCGACCCGGAGCCAGGGCTCCCGGCTCGGGAGGCCGCCCGCCTCCGCCGGCGCGGCGGCCGCGCCCCGGGCCGGGCCCGCGCCGCCGGGGGTCGCCGCTCCGCCGCCCGTCCCGGCGGTACCCAGCGAGGCGCACGCGGTCAGCACCGCTCCCGCGACCGCCGACGCGAAGATCCGCGCTCCCGCCCGGACGCTCCCCCTCACCCCGACGTCAGCCGGCCCGGCGCGCCACGTCCAGCGCCTCGCGCACGATCTCCAGCGTACGGTCGATCTCCTCGTCCCCGTGCGCCGTGGAGGTGAAGCCGGCCTCGAAGGCCGAGGGCGCCAGGAAGAGGCCCCGCTCCAGGCAGGCCGCGTGGTAACGCGCGAAGAGCGCCGTGTCGGTCCCGCGCGCCTCCTCATAGTCGCGCACCGGGCCCTCCCGGAAGTAGATGCCCCACATCGAGCCCATGGCCGTCCCGGTGGCGGGCACGCCCGCCTCGGACGCCGCCTCGAGGATGCCGTCCACGAGCCGGAGGGTCCTGCGCTCCAGCTCGTCGAACGGGTCCTCCCGCTCCAGCACCGCCAGCTGCGCCGCGCCCGCGGCCATGGCCAGGGGGTTCCCGCTCAGCGTGCCGGCCTGGTAGACGGGGCCCACGGGCGCCACGTGCTCCATGATCTCCCGCCGGCCGCCGAAGGCCGCCACCGGGAGACCGCCGCCGAGCACCTTGCCCAGCGTCGTGAGGTCCGGCTCGATGCCGAACCGCTCCTGCGCGCCGCCGCGCGAGACCCGGAAGCCGGTCATGACCTCGTCGAAGACGAGGAGGGCGCCGGCCTCGCGGGTGACCTCGCGCAGCCCCTCGAGGAAGCCCTCCACGGGCGGAATGACCCCGGCGTTCCCGACCACCGGCTCGACGATGACCGCGGCGATGCGGTCCCCGTGGCGCGCGAACGCGTCACGCACCGCGTCCAGATCGTTGAACGGGAGCGTGACCGTCAGCTCCGAGAGGGCCGCCGGCACGCCGGGCGAGTCCGGCAGGCCCAGGGTGGCCACGCCCGAGCCGGCCCGCACCAGGAAGGAGTCCCCGTGGCCGTGGTAGCAGCCCTCGAACTTGAGGACCAGGTCCCGCCCGGTGACGCCCCGCGCCAGGCGCACGGCGGACATCGTGGCCTCGGTCCCGCTGTTCACGAAGCGTAGCATCTCGACCGACGGGAACCAGCGCACCACCCGCTCGGCCAGCTCGACCTCGCCGGGGACCGGCGTCCCGAAGCTCGTGCCCTTCCCGGCCGCCTCCCGGACCGCTTCGACGACCTCGGGATGGGCGTGCCCCAGGATCAGCGGGCCCCAGGAGAGCACGCAGTCCAGGTAGCGGCGGCCCTCCGTGTCCACGAGCCACGCGCCCTCCCCGCGCTCGGCGAAGAAGGGCACGCCGCCCACGGCCCGGAAGGCCCGGACGGGCGAGCTCACCCCGCCGGGCAGAAGCCGGCGGGCGCGCTCCCACAGCGTCTCCAGTCCCTCCACGTCGCTCCCCATCAGCCCGAGAAGACGTCCACGCCCGCCGGGGCGTGGAAGGTGAACAGCGAGTCCGGGATGGCCGCGTCCGGCCGGAGGTCGCTCAGCGTCACCGTGCGCACCGTCTCGTTCTCCTCGGTGATCTCGAAGCGGCGGACCAGGAAGTCCCTGGTGCCCACCCACACCCGCACCTTCCGATAGGTCGTCTCGGCCCCGGGCTGCGGCACGAGGTCGACGCGGCAGGTGGCCACGCCGGCCACCTTCTCCCGGCCGGCCAGCGTGGCGTCGAAGCCCGTCCTGGCCTGGCGGAAGATGCGCCCCTCCAGATCCGCCATGGCCGTGCCGGTCGGGTCGCCCTCGAGGGACGTCCGCACGACCTGCCCCGGGTTCGTGCTCGGATAGTAGAGCCACAGGTGCGTCCCGTCGGCCACGATCAGGTCGTGGGGCGGCTCGCTGAAGTCCATCCTGAAGCGCGCCCTTCCCTCCTGGTACCAGGTCCCCCGACCCTCGCGCTTCTGGTCCAGGAGCGGGACCTCGACGACCTGCTCGAAGGAGGCCTGCAGGGAGCGCAGGGAGTCGTAGCGGGCCTCGGCCCGGGCCAGGAGCGCCCGGACGTCCTCGCCGCAGCAGGTGGCCGCGCAGGGGGACGCCGCGTGGGCACGCGCGGAGGTGTCCGCCGGCGCGGCCCGCACGACGGCGGCTCCGCTCGCGGGGGCCCACCCGGCCGCCGGGCCCGCCGCCACGGCGGCCGCGGCCGCGGCCAGGGGCACGGCCTCACGCCATCGCATCCTCGCCTCCCTCGTCCAGGACCTCGTCCAGCTGATCCAGCGTCACCAGCACCGCCCGCGGCTGTGAGCCCTGGGCCGGCCCCACGATGCCGACGTGGTGGAGCTGGTCGATGATCCGCGCCGCGCGGCCGTAGCCGATCCTCAGGCGCCGCTGGAGGAGGCTCGTGGAGCCCGAGTCGTTGGCGATCACGATCTCGGCCGCCTGGCGGAAGAGCTCGTCCCGGTCCTCGAGCACCTCCTCGACCACGTCCACCCGGGCGGCCTCCTCCTCGTGCTCGCGCACGATGTCCAGGATGTCCCGCTCCTCCCCGGGCACCTCGGCCTCGGCCGCCTGCGCGGCCCGCTCCCGGTACCAGCCGATCAGGCGCTCGGTCTCGTTCCCGTCCAGGTAGGCGCCCTGGATCCGCACCGGGTCCGCCTCCCCGGGCGGCAGGAAGAGCATGTCCCCGTTCCCCAGGAGGCTCTCGGCCCCGTTCTGGTCCAGGATCGTCCGGCTGTCCGTCTTGGACGCCACCCGGAAGGCGATCCGGCTGGGGAAGTTGGCCTTGATCAGTCCCGTGATCACGTTCACCGAGGGCCTCTGCGTCGCGATGACCAGGTGGAGCCCGACCGCCCTGGCCTTCTGGGCCAGCATGGCCAGGGGCCCCTCGACCTCGGCCTGCACGGTCATCATCAGGTCGGCCAGCTCGTCGATGAGGAGCACGACGTAGGGGAGCTCGCCCCCCTCGTACTCCCGGTCCGACGAGCCTCGCCGCCGGAGGGTGACCCCGTCCCGGATGCGCCGGTTGAACTCGCGCAGGCTCCTGCAGCCGTTGGCCGACAGGAGCTCGTAGCGGCGGTTCATCTCCAGGACCGCCCACCGTAGGATAGACGCGGCCTCCTGGTTGTCGGTCACGACGGGGTGGCGGAGGTGCGGCAGGTCGTCGTACACGCTGAGCTCGACCATCTTCGGGTCGATCATGAGGAGCCGGAGCTCCCGGGGCGTGTAGCGATAGATGAGGCTGGTGATGATCGTGTTGATGCACACCGACTTCCCCGAGCCCGTGGCGCCGGCGATGAGGAGGTGCGGCATCCGCGACAGGTCCGCGCAGTAGGGCGCCCCGGCCAGGTCCCGCCCCAGGGCGAGCGGCAGGAGCGCCCGCGAGCGCCGGTAGGTGGGCGCCTCGAGCACCTCCCGGAGGCGGACGATCTCGGGCTCCGGGTTGGGGACCTCGACGCCCACGGCGCCCTTCCCCGGGATCGGGGCCACGATGCGCACCGAGGGGGCCTTGAGCGCCAGCGCCAGGTCATCGGCCAGCGCGGCGATCTGCCCGACCTTGACGCCGGCCGCCGGGACGACCTCGAACTGGGTCACGACCGGCCCGGTGGTCCATCCCCGTATCTCCCCCTCCACCCGGAACGTCGCGAGCTTGTCGACCAGGATCTGGCCGAGCGAGCGGAGCTCGGGCTCATCCAGTCCCCGGGAGGAGCGGTCCGGCCTCTCCAGGAGGTCGATCGGGGGGAGCTCGGTCTGGCTCAGGTCCCCGTAGTCGGCCAGGTCGAGCTCGGTCTGGCCGTCCTCGTCCACGAGGGCGGCCCCCGGCTCCCCGGCCGCCTCGGCGCCGGCGGCCTCCGGTGCCCCGCCGTCCTCATCGCCGATCGCCCGCACCGTCTCCCACGGGGAGGGGTCGCCCCCGCCCGCGACCTCCCCCGCCGCGCGGGCCGCGCTCCGCGCCCGGCCGCCGGCGGTCCGGGCCAGGCGGCCCACGCCCGTCACGCCGCCCCTCACGGCCCGCAGGAGGCCCCCGAAGCCCCGGGAGGGGGACCAGCCCAGGGTGAGGACCGACAGCGCCACCAGGACGCCCAGGAGGATGGTCGCGCCGCCCGCGGTCCCGAACCCTCCCTGGAGGAGGATCCCGAACGTCCGGCCCACGGCGCCGATGGACTCGCGGTAGCCCGCCTGGCCGCCGCCGGTCAGGAGCCAGATCCCGGCCGGCACCAGGGCCAGGACCGTGGCGGCGAACGCGGACCAGCGGCCCGCCGTCTCCGCCTCGACGAGCCCGAAGCACCAGAGGCTCCAGATGACGGGGAGCGCCGCGACCAGGAAGGCCGTGGGCCCGAAGGCGTAGCTGAGCCAGCGGTAGAGGGCCGCCCCGGCGGGCCCCACCAGGTTCTCACCGGCCGGAGCCGGGGACAGGGCCGCCGGCAGGACGGCCAGGGTCAGGAGGATCCCGAGGGCCACGAGCCCCACGCCGAGGGCCTCCTGCCGGTGCGTGCCGCGATCCGCACTCACGCCGCCGCGCCCTCCAGCACCAGCCCGCTCTCCCCGAGCACCGGGACCGCGCCCGTCCTGTCCATCTCCGCGCACACGTCCAGATCTCCTCCGTACCCGATCCTCACCAGCGCGGCCCCGGCCCCGGTGGCGGCCAGGGCGTCCCGATCGGGGGTCCCGAGCGAGCGCGAGGCCGCGACGGCCACCCGGGCGCCGTCGTCCAGCTCGGGACGGGCCTCCTCTTCCGCCAGCCGATCGGCCAGGAGGCCCGCGCACCACGCATCGTCCAGCCCCACCCGGTCGTCTCGTCCCGCGCACACCAGGAGGGCGGGGGCCCCGAGCTCGCGGACGCGCCTGGCGACCGCTCCGAGGTTCCGGAAGCAGGCCACGAGGACCCGCTCCGCGCCCCGGACCCGCTCCAGGGCCCGCGTGCCGTTCGTCGTGCTGTACACCAGTGTGCGGCCGGCGACCCGCCCGGAGGCGAGCTCCCGCGGCGAGTTGCCCAGGTCCCACCCCTCGATGGGCTTGCCGCCCACCTCGCCGCACAGGAGCACCTCGGAGCGGCCGAGCCCGTCCGCGAGCCGTGCGGCTTCACCGGGAGAGGGCGCGGTCCGGACCTCGGCCGCCCCCGCCTCGAGCGCGGCCAGGACGCTGGTGGAGAAGCGGATCACGTCGATCACCACGGCCACCCGGCCCTCCACCTCCTCCTCGCGGACGGCCGATGGCAGGAGCCTGACGCCGAGCCTCATCCCCCGTCGCGCATGCGCTCCAGGAAGCCGGTGTCGATCCGGCCGGCCACGAAGTCGGGATGGCGGAGCACCCGCTGCAGGAAGGAGATCGTGGTGGGGATCCCCTCGATCACGAACTCCTCCAGGGCGTACTCGGCCTTCCGGAGCGCCGCCTCCCTGGTCTTGTCGTGGACGATGAGCTTCCCGAGCAGCGAGTCGTAGTGGGGCGGGACCCGGTAGCCCGCGTAGATGTGGGTGTCCACCCTCACGCCGGGCCCTCCCGGCGCGTGGAAGGCGGTCACGGTGCCCGGCGCGGGCCGGAAGTCGTGGTCCGGGTCCTCGGCGTTGATCCGGCACTCGATGGCGTGCCCCACCAGCTCGGACGGGGCCGAGAACGAAAGCTCCTCGCCCGCCGCCACCCGGATCTGCTCCTTGACGATGTCGGTGGAGGTGACCCACTCGGTGACCGGGTGCTCGACCTGGATCCGGGTGTTCATCTCCATGAAGTAGAACGAGCCGTCCGCGCCGAGGAGGAACTCGACGGTGCCGGCGTTACGGTAGCCGATGGCCCGAGCGCCCTTCACGGCCGTCTGGCCCATGGCCTCCCGCGTCTCCGGCGTGAGGACCGGACTCGGCGACTCCTCGATGAGCTTCTGGTGCCGCCGCTGGATCGTGCAGTCCCGCTCCCCCAGGTGGACCAGGTTCCCGTGGTGATCCGCCATGATCTGGATCTCCACGTGGCGGGGCTCCTCGACGAAGCGCTCCAGGTACACCGAGGGGTCGTCGAAGGCGGCGCCGGCCTCGTTGCGGGCCATGCTGAACGCGCTGCGGAACTCCTCGGCGTCGCGCGCCACCCTCATCCCCTTGCCGCCCCCGCCCGAAGCGGCCTTGATCATGACCGGGAAGCCGATGCGCTCGGCCTCGCGCTCGGCCTCGTCGGGGTCCTCGATGGTCCCGTGCGTCCCCGGGACCACGGGCACGCCCGCGTCGGCCATCGCACGCCGGGCCTCGGCCTTGTGGCCCATCTTCCGGATCTGCTCGGCGGTCGGCCCGATGAACGCGAACCCCGAGCGCTCGCACACCTCCGCGAACTCGGCGTTCTCGGCCAGGAAGCCGTAGCCGGGATGGATGGCGTCGGCGCCCGTGACCTCGGCGGCGGCGATGATGCGCGGGATGTTCAGGTAGCTCTCGCGACTGGGCGCGGGGCCGATGCAGACGTCCTCGTCCGAGAACCGGACGTGGAGGGACTCCCGGTCGGCCTCCGAGTAGACGGCCACGGTGGCCACGTCCAGCTCCCGGCAGGCACGGATGACGCGGAGAGCGATCTCCCCGCGATTCGCGATCAGGACCTTCTCGAACACGCCAGCGCCTCGCTCAGCCCTTACCGTCGACCTCGATGCGGAACAGCACCTGGCCGTACTCGACCGGCTCCGAGTTCTCGACGCTGATCTCCCGGATGACGCCGGCGACCTCGGACTCGAGCTCGTTCATGAGCTTCATCGCCTCGAGGATGCACAGCGTCTGGCCCTTCCGCACGCGATCGCCGACCTCCACGTAGGGAGGCGCGTCGGGGGCCGGGGCCCGGTAGAACGTGCCGACCATCGGGGAGCTGACGGCGTAGAGGTCCTCGTCCCCGCCGGCCTCCCCGGACTCGGCCTCGCCCCCTTCCATCCCGGCCCCTCCTCCGGCCGCCGGTCCACCGCCGGCCGGAGCGGCCGGGACCGGCCCGCCCGCTCCGGCATCGCCGGCGGCGGAGGCCACCCGGGCGGGTCCGCTCCCGCCGGCCACCGGCGGGCTCTTGGAGACACGCACGTGCGTGCCGAAGCGTCGGATCTCGAGCGTGTCGACGTCGGAATCGTCGACGAGCTCGAGGAGGCGCCGGATCCAGTCCAGGTCCATCATGAGCTCACCCGTTCCAGGTACTTGTCCTCCGTCCGGTCGACCCTCACCACGTCGCCCTCCTCGATGAACAGCGGCACCTGCACCACGGCTCCCGCCTCGAGCTCGGCCGGCTTCGTCCCGCCCTGGGCGGTGTCACCCCGCACCCCGGGCTCGGTGTCCACCACGCGCTGCTCGACGAACTGCGGCAGCTCGACCGCCAGCACCTCCCGCTCGCGCGTGAGGCCCTGGCACTCGAGGTTCTCGGTCAGGTAGAGCAGCTGGTCCTCTCCGATGGCGTCGCCGGAGAGCGGGACCATCTCGTAGGTCTCCATGTCCATGAAATAATACAGGTTGCCGTCCGTGTAGCTGTACTGGAGCGGACGGCGGACGAGGCGCACCTCCTGCACCCTCTCTCCCGCCCTGAAGGTACGGTCGACCACCGCACCCGTCATGACGTTCTTGAGCTTGGTGCGGACGAAGGCGCCGCCCTTCCCCGGCTTCACGTGCTGGAAGTAGGTGATGGACCAGAGCTCGCCGTCGAGCTCGATCACCATCCCGTTCCTGAAGTCCGATGTGTCCGCCATGTCGCGTGTTCCGGTCGATCCCGTGTCCAGGTTCCTCAGAGTTCGCGGAGGTCGGTGGGAAAGTCGGTCAGCAGCCGGGCTCCGCCGGCGTGCATCACGACGTCGTCCTCGACCCTCACTCCGCCGCGGCCCGGAAGATACACGCCGGGCTCGATCGTTACCACGTGGGCCTCCTGCAAGATGGCGTCCGAGCGCCGCGACAGCCCGGGGCCCTCGTGCACCTCGAGCCCGATCCCGTGGCCGGTGGCGTGCCCGAACCTCTCGCCGAACCCGGCGGCCTCGAGGCTGTCCCGCGCCGCCGCGTCCACGTCCCGGGCCTCGACCCCGGGTCGCGCCGCCTCCAGGGCCGCCTCGCGGGCCGCCAGCACGGCGGCGTGGATCTCCTCCTGCCACGGCGCGGCGGGCCCCAGGACGAACGTCCTGGTGATGTCGGATCGGTAGCCCCCGGTCACCGCGCCGAAGTCCATCAGGAGGAGATCTCCCTCGGCGAGGGGTCGGATCGACGGTCTCGCGTGTGGGAGGGCCGAGCGCGGCCCCGCGGCCACGATGGTCTCGAACGCCGGGCCCTCCGAGCCCTCGCTCCGCAGCCGGTGCTCCAGCTCCGCGGTCATCTCGAGCTCCGTCACGCCGGCCTCGACCGCCTCCAGCGTCCGGGCCAGCGCCCGGCAGGCCACGTCCGCCGCGCGCTCCAGGAGGGCCAGCTCGGCGGAGTCCTTCCGGGCGCGGAGGACCTCGACGAGGTCGTAGGTGGCCGTCCACTCCGGTCCCGGCGCCTCCTCCCGGAGCCGCTCGTGGTCCCGCACGGAGAGGTGCTCGGCCTCGAAGCCCAGCCGCAGATCCGCGGCCTCCGTCCCCAGGAGCTTCCCGAGGAGTCCGAAGCTGCCGTCGCGCGCGATCTCCAGCTCGAAGGGGGGCGAGAGCTCGGCTCCGGCCTGCTCCTCGTACCGGAAGTCGGTGACGAGGACGGCGCGGTCCGGAAGGACCGCCAGGACGCCGCTCGAGCCGGTGAAGCCCGACAGGTAGCGGACGTTGGGGGGATGGGAGGTCACCAGGCCGTCGAGCGACCCCTCGGACATGCGGCTGCGGAGCCGGTCCAGCCGGTCGTCGAAGGCGGCGCTCTGGCCCGGCTCCCCCGTCTCCCCGTCGCTCACCCGGCGTCCAGGTGGGCCAGGAGACCGGCGAGCCCCAGGAGATAGCTGTCCCCCCGAAAGCCGCAGATCACGCCCACCGCCACGTCCGAGAGCAGGGACCGCCTCCGGAACGGCTCCCGGGCGTGGACGTTCGAGAGGTGCACCTCCACGAACGGCCGGCCGCTGGCCACGAGGGCGTCCCGCAGGACCACGCTGGTGTGGGTGAGCCCGCCGGCGTTCACGAGCCAGCCCGAGACATCCGGGGCCCTGGAGCCGATCCAGTCGATCAGGTCGCCCTCGGCGTTGGACTGGAAGGAGACGATCTCCACGCCCCGCTCGGCCGCCCGCTCCTCGAGCCGCGCGTCGATCTGCTCGAGCGTCTCCGAGCCGTAGTGCTCCGCCTCGCGTCCGCCCAGGAGGTCCAGGTTGGGCCCGTGGACGACGCCCACGCGCCGGCCGCCGCCCGTCACGCCGGGAGCCTCACGCGCCGCGGTCTCCCGCCGGGCCGTCGGGGACGGCCTCTCCGCGCAGGAGCGCCAGCAGGTGCTCGCGCATGGTCGGCTCGGGCGCGTCCGTGCCGTCGGCCTCTCCCGCGGGGACCGGCTCCTCCCCGGCTTCCTCGGGCGGCCCCGCGGCGTCGTCCGTCCCTCCGAGCTCGTCCGCGGGCTCCCGTACGTCCTCTCCGGTCTCGCCCGCGGGCTCCTCCGCGTCCTCCGCGAGCTCGTGCGCGAGCTCCCCGACGGGCTCGTCGAGCTCCTCTCGGGCCGCCCGCAGCCGCTCGAACAGCGCCTCGTCGTGCGGCCGTCTGCGGACGAGCTCCTCGTAGATCGTGACGGCCTCGCGGTACAGCCCCTGGCTGGCGTACAGGCTCGCCAGCGTCTCGGTGGGCAGGTCCGAGTCGTCGTCGAGCTCCCCTTCCGCTTCCTCGCCCTCGGGCTCGTCCCATCCGTCGGAGAGCTCGTCGATCTCGGTCTCGAGGTCCTCGGGCTCGGCCTCCTCCCACTCCGCCACGAGATCCTCGCCGCGGGCCTCGAGCTCCTCCCACTCGGGCGCGGGCTCCGGCTCGGGCTCCTCCCGATCGGCGGTGGATTCGGACTCCTTCGCCCCGGAGGCGGGCTCCGCCTCTTCCCGGCCGGGCTCGGCCTCCTCCCATTCGGCCGGGAGCTCGTCCTCCTCCGTGGCGTGCGGCTCGTCCTCTGCGGTCGGCTCCTCTTCGGTGAGCTCCTCCTCGGCAGGCTCCCACCGGGCCTCCTCCTCCGCGGTCGTCCCGAGGTCCTCCGTGTCCGGGGACCCTTCGTCGTCGATGTCCACGTTTTCCCAGCCGGAGAACGGGTCCTCGGCGTCCTCCTCGGACCCCGGCCGGAGCTCCTCCTCGGACTCGACGCCGGACCCATCCCGGGAGAAGGCCACGATCTCGTCGGAGGGCGGCTCCTCCGCCGTCTCGGAGCCGGACTCCTCGTCCCAGGGCCACCGGGCCGCACGGATCTCCTCTCCCGGCTCGACCCCGAAGGCGTCGTGGGGCTCGGTCTCCCCGGTCCCGGCGGAGGGCTCCTCCCCGAACGGCTCGACGTCGAACCCCTCGTCGTCGAACCCGGCGCCGTCGAACGCCTCGTCTGCCGCGGCGGGCTCCTCCTCGGCGACAGGCTCGCCGCCGGCGGGCTCGGCCGGGGCCGTGGGCTCCTCGTCGGAGACCTCCCGTTCGAGGGACGCCCCGTCGAGGGGCTTCTCCGCGGCGGATTCGCGCAGCTCCTGCAGCTTTGCCTCCGCCTCCTCGTTCCTGGGATCGACGGCCAGAAGCCGCTCGTACCACGAGACGGCGTCCTCGCGGTCACCCCGGGCCTCCGCGGCCCGCGCGAGCGCGGCCAGCGCCACGAGGTTCTGGTCGTCCAGCTCGAGGACGCGGCGGTACGCCTCCTCCGCCTCGGTCTCGCGGCCGAGGTCCTCGAGGGCGCGCGCCCGAACGATGTGCGCGCTCAGGTACTCCGGATGGTCCTCCAGTCCGCGCTCGAGGATCTCGAGCGCACGCCCGTGATCCCCGTCCTTGCGGACCAGGTCCGCGAGCCGGGCGAACAGGAGGCTCCCCGGATGCGCCTCGAGCTGTGCCTCGAGACGGCCTATCTCTTCCTGAAGGTCGGGATGGGTCATGAGCGGGTCCCCTACGGGAGCGGAGACGAGGCGTGGCGCTTCGAGCCGAAACGGAGCGAAGATACCGGTCCGTGTCGCCATGTGTCAACGCGCGCCGGCGTTTCGGCGTCGTTGCCCGGATCCCGGACCTCCGGTAGCTTTGCGGGGTTTCCAGACGACGGTTCGGCACACGGAGGCGACGCGGTCGAGATTCTCGGCCGCTCGGCGTTCAGGGCCCCCCCGCGGGCCCGCTCCCGCGGACAAACCCAGCTCAGGAGGACACGCGCCCATGGTCATGCGCGCGATGCGCGAGAACACCAAGTGGATCATGCTCATCCTGACGGTCGCCTTCATCGGCTGGCTCGTCCTCGACTGGGTCCAGAGCCGTCAGCAGAGCACCCAGACCGGCGCCAATCCGGTCGTGGGATCGGTGAACGGGCGGCAGATCCACTACGTGGAGTGGAGCCGCTACCTCCAGAACGCCCTCGACCAGGCGCGTCAGGGCTCGACGCAGCCCCTGACCGACGAGCAGGTCTACCGGATCACCCAGGGGGCCTGGGACCAGATGGTCAACGACATCCTGGTCCAGCAGGAGCTCGACCGCCTGGGGATCCGGGTCAGCGACGCCGAGATCAGGGAGGCGTTCCGGACCAGCCCGCCGCCTTCGCTCCGCAACCACCCCGCGTTCCAGACGAACGGACAGTTCGACTACCAGAAGTACCAGGCGTTCTTCTCGCGCCCGGGCGTGGATCCGAACCTCCTGAAGCAGATCGAGGACTACTACCGGAACGTCCTCCCCAGGTCCAAGCTGCTCCAGCTGGTCTCCCAGGAGGTCGACGTGAGCGACGCCGAGCTGTGGCAGCGCTACGTGGACCAGAACGAGACGGCCCGGGTGCGGTTCGTCAGCCTCGATCCGGCCTCGGTCGTCCCCGACAGCGCCGTGACCGTGTCCGACGGGGAGATCCAGGGCTACTACGACGCGCACAGCGACCGATTCCGGCGGCCGGCCACGGCGACGGTGGACCTGGTGACCATCTCCGAGCAGCCTTCGGCCGGCGACTCGGCGGCCGCCCGCGAGCGGGCGGACTCCCTGCGCTCGATCGTCGAGTCCGGGCAGCGCCAGTTCTCCGAGGTCGTGCAGACCGCCTCCGCGGACAGCACGACCGGGCTCCAGGGGGGCGACCTGGGGTGGATCCATCGCGGCGACCTGGTGGGGGCGGCCGACTCGGCGGCGTTCGCGCTGCGGACGGGCCGCGTGTCCCGGCCGGTCCTGGCGGGCTCGGGCTACCATCTCCTCCGGGTCGACCAGCGCAGCGGGGACTCGATCTCCGTCCAGCACGTGCTGGTGCCGATCCAGGTCATGCCGGAGCACGAGGACAGGATCTTCAACGAGATGGACGACCTCGAGGGCCTGGCGCTCAGCCAGGGGCTCGGGGCCGCGGCCGACACGATGGGCCTCCAGATCCGGCGGGGCGTCGAGCTGACCAGGGGGACGCAGTTCGTCCCCGGCGCCGGCGCTCTCGGGGTGGCGGTGGACTGGGCGTTCGATCCGGGGACGGCCGCCGGGGAGGTGAGCCAATTCTTCGAGAACGACCTCGGGTACCACATGGTCCAGCTCGAGAGCCGCTCTCCGGCCGGCAGCGCACCCCTCGAAGCCGTCCGGAGCCGGATCCGGCGGCAGCTCATGGCCACGAAGAAGCGCCACCTCCTCCGTCGGCGTCTCGACAGCCTGGCGGCCGGTGCCCGCCAGCGCGACGAGGGCCTCCGGGCCCTGGCCGGCTCACAGGGGTGGCAGGTCCAGGAGAGCCCGGCGTTCACGCGCACCGACTTCGTGCCGGGGCTGGGGCGTGGGACGGAGGCGATCGGCGTGGCCTTCGGGCTCCCGGAGGGGAGGCTCTCGGGTGCGATGGACGCCGGAGAGAACGTGGCCCTGGTGGAGGTGGTCGGGAGGATGGAGCCGGATCGGGCGACGTTCCAGCGGGCCGAGAGCCGGCTCCGCCAGCAGGTGGTCTCGCAGTCCCAGCAGGGCTACCTGCAGCAGTGGCTGCAGGCGCTTCGCGACGACGCGGAAGTCCAGGACCTTCGGCAGGAGGTCAGCGCTTCTCGCGCGGCTCCGACCACCTGAGGGAACGCCGCACGCAGCCTGAACGGACGGCAGGGGCGCCTGGCGGCGCCCCTGCGTCCCCCGGAGTCCGGCTCAGGCCCGGGGCTCCTCCCGTCGCTCCCCTTCCCCGGCGCTCCCGGCCGAGCCCTCCCTCGAGCGCTCGCCCGGCGGGATCTCCCGGTTCACGTCCTCCTCGAGGCCCGACAGGGAGTCCTTGAACTCCCGGATCCCCTTCCCGAGCGAGCCACCGATCTCCGGCAGGCGGCGCGCCCCGAAGAAGAGGAGCACGATGAAGAAGATGAGGATGAGCTCCGGTACGCCGAGTCCACCAAACATGTCATGCCATCCTTGTGTGGGTCCGCCGTCCGAGCCGCACGACCGTCACGGCCGGAGGCTTCCCTCCGTCAGAGCAGGGATCGCGAGAACCAGGCCACGAGCACCACGCCCACGACGCTGAGCACGTTCACCCGAAGGACGAGCGGGCCCAGCGTCAGCGCGATCACGCGCAGGTCCACCGCCAGCGGTCCGAACGTGGCGGAGACGGTCGTCACGAAGAACTCCCGCGCCGCGCTCGGCGGGAAGGCCAGGCCGACCAGCTGGGTCAGCAAGGCCCCCACGAGCAACCCGCCCGCGATGATGAACAGGACCCGTCGTCCCGTCTTCTTACGGGTACCCCCGAACTCCATCTCGCGTGCCCTTCCTCCCGGGTGTCGTCGGTTCGAACGCGCCGGCTCGGCTCAGCTCCGGCGCGAGACCACGAAGTCCACGGCGCTCGAGAGCGCCTCGGTGGCGGGCCCCTCCGGAAGGTCTTCCAACCGACCGGCGGCCCGCTCCGCCCACTCGCGCGCCCGGCGCCTGGCGTACTCCAGCCCTCCTCGGCGGTCCACGATCGCCACGACCTCGTCGACTTGGTCCTTCCCGGGCTCCGGATCCGAGAAGAGGCCCTCCACGCGGGCCCGCTCCTCCCCCGTCATCTCGGGCAGGGCGGCGATCAGCGGCAGCGTCACCTTGTGCTCGCGAAGGTCCAGCCCCGTGGGCTTCCCGATGATCCGCGAAGAGGCCGTGTAGTCCAGGAGGTCGTCGCTCACCTGGAAGGCCATCCCGAGCTCGTAGCCGTACATCCGGAGCGGCTCGCGGAGCTCGGGGCGGCCCACGAGAGCCCCGAGCTCACACGCGGCCGCCATCAGCGAGGCCGTCTTGCACTCGCACAGAAGCTCGTAGGCCTCCTCGGTCGCGTCCAGGGCATCGTGCGCCATGAGCTGCCGCATCTCCCCCACCGTCATCCGATTGGCCGCCCGTCCGAGGATCTCGACCGCCTCCACGTCCCCCATCTCGGCCAGGCGCGTCACGGCCCGCGAATAGAGGAAGTCCCCCATGATGATCGCCACCTGGTAGGTCCACCGTGAGTTGACGGTCGGCTGGCCGCGGCGGCGGACCGAGTGGTCGACTGCATCGTCGTGGACCAGGGTTGCCACGTGCACCATCTCCACGACGGCGGCAAGGTCGATCGCTCGCTCATCGGGGCTCCCGCCGACCTCGTTGGAGAGCAGGACCAGCATGGGGCGCACGAGCTTGCCCTCGAGCGCGGTGAGGTACTCCGAGACCTCGTCGACGGCGGCGTAGCCGTCGGCGGCCATCTCGACCAGGCGGTCACGGACCGCATCGAGGCGGGTCCGGATGGGCTCTCGGATCGATCTGAGGGAGGAGCGGGCGACCTCGAGCATGGCTTCACGCGGCATGGGATCCTGTCGGCCGTCCTCTCGGACCGCCCGTCGACGGCCGCCCAATGTAGGAGGCCGTCCGCGGAAGTGTCAAAGGGCGCAGGCCCTCATCCGGTCTCCCACGTCCCGGAAGTCGATGTCGATGCTGTAGACGCGCTCGAAGCACTCGAGGGCCTGCTCGGTCTCTCCCAGCGCCTGGCGGGCCACGCCCAGCTGATAGAGGACGCCGAGCAGGTCGACCTCCCGGTGGCCCGGCTGGCGCAGGGCTCGGGTCAGAACCCGGACCGCCACGCCGTGGAGCCCCTCATCCAGGAAGCACTCTCCGAGGAGCTCGAAGGCCCGCACAGGTGGCTCGGGAGCCCGCGCCGCCGCCTGGAACTCCCGGATCGCATCCTCCAGGCGACCCATCTCGCGAAGCGTGACCCCGAACTCGCATCGGGCGGCCGGGTCGGCGTCCTCCGCCGTGGCGTCCTCCCGGGCCCGGAAGCCGACGAGCATGTCGTCGAGCGCCCGGTCGCCGGGCTCGGGCCTCGGCGGCCCGGAGGGTGCCCCGCCGGGCCGGACCGGCGCGGAAGACTGCCCCTCGACGAGCCCCTTCGGCGGCTCCCGGACCGCCCCCTCTTTCCCGGTCTCCGGTTCCGGCTCGAGGCGGTCCAGGGCCCGCCTCGCCTTCTCGTGGGCCGGCGCGCGCTCGAGAATGCGCTCGTACACGGTCCGGGCGGCCCCGGGAGACCCGGTGCGCTCCAGGCAGGCGGCCAGGCCCAGGTAGGCGCGCACGAGGACCTGCTCGTCCTCGAGCGCCAGGGCGAGCTCGACCCGCTTCCGGTGCAGGGGCACGCTGTCCGGCTCCGCCTCGAGCATCCGGGCGGCGACGGCCAGCGCGTCGGACAGGTCTCCCGCCGCCTCGGCGGCCCGAAGGGCCTCCCTCGAGGTCTCGGCCGCGGGCTCCTCCTCCGCCGGCTCCGTACCGGGCTCACCCTCGGCAGCGGACGCGGGAGGCTCCTCCGATGCACCGCGTCCCCTGGCCTCGAGCTCTCCGGGAGCCACCGACCCCAGGCGCTCGCGCACGGCTTCCTCGATGCCCTGGAACCTCTCCGGTGCGCCGCGCAGGTAGCGGAGCTCCGCCACCGCGCGCTCCCGGTCCCCCCGCTCGAGGAGGCGGTCCACGACCTCGAGGTAGAGCCCGCCGTCGTCGGTGAGCCGGGCCAGCTCGAGAAAGGCCTCGTGGGTGGCCGCCTCCTCGCCCTTCTCCTCCAGGCGCGAGGCGTACTCGAGGAAATTGACCCGGGCCTCGGCCACGAGACCGCTGGCCCCGTGGAGCCGTCCCAGGCGGCGGTAGACCTCCACCTGGTCGGGGTCGATGCGCAGCACCTTGTCGCACAGGGCGATCGCGCCGCCGTAGAGCTGCTGGTCCGCGTATCGATCGACGGCCTTCAGGTAGTACTCGATCGCGTTGGCGGGCTCGTTCTGCCGCAGGTAGAGGTCGCCGATCCGGTTGTACAGCCCCAGGTCCGGGAGCCCGTCACGCTTCTCCTCGGAGGCCTCGAGGGCGCGTCGGTAGAGCTCGACGGCGCGGGCCCAGTTCTCCCGCTGCTCCTCCCTTCGCGCCGCCGTCTTGAGCTGCTTGACCCTCGCCATCTCAGCTTCCCTTCTCGTCGGCCGGGGCCTCGCCCTCGTCGGCCGCCTCGGTCTCTTCCTCTCCGCTCCCCAGCCAGCCGAGCGACTTGAGCATGCCGGTCAGGTTCGGCACGTCCTCGTCCACCATCGGGTGCTCCTCCTCGTCGGACGCAGCGGCCGCCTCCGAGGAGCGCTTCCACGGAGCCGGGTGCGTGAGCTCCTCGGCCTGGCCCTCGTCCTCCACCTCGAGCGGAGCCTCGCTTCCGCTTCCGCCCCCGCCCAACCATCCCATACGCTCGAGCATGGAGGTCAGATCCGGATAGTCGGCGTCCCGGTCCGTGTCCGGGGTGAGGAGCGCGTCAAGGTGGGAGGCCGCCTCCTCCTCGGGAGCGCGCTCCCCCGGCTCCGGGACCGTCTCCTCCAGCGTCGGCTCGTCGCCGGCCTCGGCGGCGATCCGCGGCCCCGCCTCCGAGGGCGGCCCGGCGTCCTCGGCCGGCGGAGACTCCTCCGCCGGTGCGACCGGCTCCTCCGGCGGAGGCGCCGGAGCGTCGGCCGTGGGAGCGGACTCCGGTGTGCCGGGCGAGAGATCGGACCACCGCCGCTTGAGAATCGACGTAAGGCTCTCGCGGGCCGGCCCCTCCACCTCGACCGGTGCCTCTTCCTCGGGCTCCGGCTCGGCTTCCGCGACCGGCTCGGGCTCCGGCTCGGCTTCCGCGACCGGCTCGGGCTCGGCCTCCGTCTCGGGCTCCGGCTCGTCGGCCGCCGGCTCTCCGATCGCTGCCGCGGGTTCGGCTCCGGGCTCCGGCTCCGGCGCCTCCCGCCCGGGGGGCGCTTCGAGCTCGGCCTCCGCCTCCTCGGCTTCCGCCTGCGCGGGCGGCTCCGGCTCGCGCTCGACTTCCGCCTCGGTCTCGGCGGTCGGCGTCGCCGCTTCGGCCGCGGCCTCCTCCACTTCGGCCGCGGGCTCCTCCGCCTCTGCCGGGGCCTCCTCCGCCTCTGCCGGGGCCTGCTCGGCGGCTGGCGCCGTTCCGACGGTCTCGGCCGTCTCCGCCGACGCCTCCCCAGACTCCGCGGGCTCCGGCTGCTCCGGCTCCGGCTCCGGCTCCGACTCCCACGGAGCCCTGGTCGGCGCCAGCTCCGCGGCCCCGGCGATCGTCACGTCGGACGGCCCGACCGACATCTCGATCTCGACGATGGCCTCCCGCTCGACCGGCGCCAGCGCCACCGTCCCCATCGGGGAGGGCCCGACGTTCATGTCGGGCACCGGAAGAGACAGCCCCGGGATCCGGCCGCCTCCCCCCGGAGCAGCCTCCGGGTCGGGACCCCGGTCCGCACCGCCGCCTCCCAGGAGCCCGACCCGCCGCAGGCCGCCCAGCACGCCGCCCGACCGGCCGCCGTCCCCGGCCTCGCGGTCCTCGCCGGATCCGCCCCGGGGAGCGCGGCCGACCTTCAGCGCTTCGACGCCCGCCGAGGGCTCCAGGTCCGCCGGGACCCCGACGAGCGTATCGACGTGCGCCGGCCCGGAGCCGTGTCCGTTCGGACCCGTGGCCGCGAGGAGCCGGATGACCGGGGACAGGTCCGAACGCCCCGCCGGCCCCGCCGCCGACGGGCGGGTCACGGACAGGGCCACGGTCCGGACCGCGTCCACGGAGCCTACCTCCCCGTCCGCCGGGGTCGCGAGGCCGTTCGTCAGCGGCTGGAGTCCCGCGTGATCCAAGGTGGGCGCCGGCCGCCGGAGGCGAGGATCCGCCGGCCCCACGGTGCCCACGACCGTCCCGTCCACGGAGGCGCCCGCCTCTCCGGCCGTCGCCGCGGCTCCGGTCACGGGACGCAGGCGCACGAGCGTCATGGGTGGGGACACGACCAGCGGCTCGATCCCTTGGGCCGTGCGCACCGCGCCCGCCGTCGTCCCCGCGGCGCCGGACGTCCCACCGCTCGCCGCCAGGGCGGGCTCGAGCTCCGCCGGGACCACCTCCGTCCCGACCGGCACCGCGGCCGCCAGGCTCGGGATCTTCTCCGGGAGCTCGCGCCTGTGCCGCGGAAGCTCCTCCGCGGCCTCTGCCGGCTCCGGCTCGGGCGGGGCGGCCTTCCTGCCGGGCTTGCGGGCAGAGCGCTCGCTCGACGAGCGCTTCCGGGCCCCCTTGCCCGTCGCGGGCCTGGGCCTCGGGGCCGGAGCCTCCTCCGGGGCGGCCGCCTCCTCGGGCTCCGCCTCGGGCTCGGTCTTCTCCGGCTCCGTGGTGGCGGCCGTCTCCTCCGGCTCCGCCTCGGCCTCCGCCTCCTCGGCCTCCGCTTCCTCGGCCTGCGCGCCGGCGACCGGCTTCGCGCCGGCGACCGGCTTCGCCGCCTTCCGCGCCGCCTCCGCGACGTCCGGTAGCCGGGACGCGAGGGACTGGATGCGAGCGTCGATGGGCGAGGCGTCCTCGCCCCGCTCCAGACGGGCCTCCCTCACGGCCCGCAGCTGGTCGAGGGCTTCGTGGGGGCGATTCCTCTCCTCGAGCCGGAGGGCGGCGTGCATCCGGAGCTCCTCGTCCTCCGCGGACTCGAGGAAGTCCAGGATGGCCTGAAGCGCCTCTCCCTCCAGCTCGGCGTCGTCGGCCTTGCGTACGAAGTCGAGGAGGGCCTGCCGCGCGTCGGCGACCAGCCCGGAGTCGAGGTGGAGGCGGACGAGACGGCGGCGGACGTCGTGACGGTTCGGCGCCAGACGGAGGATCTTGTTGCACATCGCCACGGCGGGCGCCGGTAGGCCCTCCTCGCCGTAGCGCTCGACCGCTTCCAGATAGGCGTCGATCGCCGCATCGGTGCGGTCCATCCGGAGCAGGAGGTCGCCGATGCGGTTGTAGAGGCCCAGCTCGCCCATGAGCTCGCCGCCCCGCTCGGCACGCTCCACGGCCTGCCAGTAATAGTCGACGGCCCGGGACCAGTTGCCCCGCTTCTCCTCTTTCCGGGCCTTGTCTTTGAGGTAGGATACGCTCGGCATCGCACGCTCCGGGGGCCGTCCGCAATGCGGCGGACGGTACGGGGACATTCCTACGGCAACCTGGAATCTAGGCCACCCCGGTGTCCAACTACAATCCCCCGGCGTCTCGGTTCGCGCAGGCCCGAACGAGGTCCGGGAGCCCGTCCTCGCGCAGCAGCGCCACCACGGACCGTATGTCGGGCGCCTGCGGCCGGTCCTCCTCGAGGTGGGAGACCCGCTCCCTGAGGCGGCGAACGCCCTCCTCCACGCCCTTCCCGGGCCGGAGCGGAGCCAGGAGGTCGATGGCCTGCGCGGCGGCCAGGAGCTCGACCGCCAGCACCCTCTCGAGGCAGATGAGCGCCGCGCGCGCCTGGTCGGCCGCGTGCATGCCCATGGACACGTGGTCCTCTTTCGAGGCGCCGGTGGGGATCGTGCCGACGCTGGCCGGTGTCGCGAGCTGGCGGCAGCGGGCCACCTGGGCGGCCGCGGTCACCTGCATCATCATCATCCCGGACCGGAGGCCCGGCTCGGGCGTGAGGAAGGCCGGGAGCCCCGAGAGGTCCGGGTTCAGGAGACGGTCGGTCCGGCGCTCGCTGATCGTGGCCAGGGTCGTGGCCGCGATCGCCAGCTCGTCGAGCGCCGCGGCCACCGGCTGGCCGTGGAAGTTGCCGTTCGACTCGATGCGGGCGGGCGGGCCCGACAGGACGAGCGGGTTGTCGGTGGCCGCGTTCACCTCGGCCTCGAGCACGCGCCGCACCCGGGCGATGGCGTCCCGGGCCGTCCCGTGGACCTGGGGCATGCAGCGGAGCGAGTAGGCGTCCTGCACCCGGGGATCCCCCTCCCGGTGGCTCTCGCGGATCTCGCTGTCGGCCAGGAGGCCCCGGAGCCGGGCCGCGCTCTCCGCCTGTCCCGGATGCGGGCGCAGGGCCTGGATCTCGGCGGCGAACGGGTCCGGCGAGCCACGCAGCCCCTCCAGGGACGCGGCGCCCGCCAGCTCGGCCACCTCGGCCAGGGCCTCGGCCCTGAGGAGCGCGAGGGTGCCCACCGCCGTCATGCCCTGCGTCCCGTTCAGGAGGGCCAGGCCCTCCTTGGGCCGGAGGACGAGCGGCTCGAGCCCGGCCTCCCGGAGCGCCTCGGCGCCCCCCATCCGCTCCCCGCCGACCGTCGCCTCCCCCTCGCCCACCAGGACGAGGGCCACGTGCGCCGCGGGGGCCAGGTCGCCGGAGGCGCCCACGGAGCCCTCGCGCGGCACGACGGGGAGCGCGTCCCGGTCGATGAGCTCGAGGAGCCGCTCGGCGACGACGGGCCGCACCCCGCTGCACCCGACCGCCAGGACGTTGGCGCGGAGGAGCATCATGGCCCGGACCTCCTCCGGCTCCAGCGGCTCCCCCACGCCGCAGGCGTGGCTCCGGACCAGGTTGAGCTGGAGCTCCGCCAGCCGCTCGCGGGACACCCGCACGTCCGAGAGCTTCCCGAAGCCGGTGTTCACGCCGTAGACGGCCTCGCCGCCGGCCAGAATGGCCTCCACGACCTCCCGCGAGGCCTCCATGCGCGCCCGGGCCTCTCCCTCCAGGCGCGGCTCCACCGGGCGCCCGCGGGCCACGTCCCCGACCTCCTCGAGCGACAGCGTACGTCCGTCCACCCTCACCGGCGTCTCGCTCATCGGCCCAGTCCGCTCCTCTCGTTGTAGTTCACGTGCAGCTGCGGAACGTCGGTCAGGGAGACCTGGATGTCGAACAGGAAGTTCCCGTTCGGCACCTTCGTGAAGTGGAAGGACGCCTGCCACCGGTGGAGCGTGCGGGTCAGGTTCACCGTCTGCTGGGCGAACTGGTGGTCGGAGAAGTTGAACGAGCTCGACCAGCTCACGCGCCAGTTCGGCGTGGGCTGCAGACTGAAGTTCCACTGAAGCGTGGAGCTGGACGATCCGAACTCGCCCGGACGGGGGCGGTTGAGCGAGTAGCTGAGCCCCAGGCTCCAGGGACCGCCGCGCCTCTCCTGCTCGCCCTCGGGCGTGCGCTGCGTCCGGGGCGGCGGCCGGCCGGTCCCGCTCCGGCCGCCGAGCCCGAAGAGCGACCCGAGGCTCGTCCCCGACGTGATGCTGAAGCTCGCGTTGAGAACGGTCAGCGTCGGGGCGAAGCGCCGGTCCGGCCCCGTCCCCTCGAACAGGTCGTGCGTCATGTTGAGGGAGAAGCCCCGGATGAGGTCCGAGCTGATCGAGTTCCTGAGCCGGTCGGTCTGGACCAGGGGCTCCCCCCGCGCGTGCGCCGCGAAGTCCAGCCGGAGGGGCGTCGTGGTGCGGATGGCGAGGAGCGTGACCTTCCGCTCGCGGGAGGAGGCGGCCGGGGCGGGCCTCCCGCCGGGGCGCGGCGAGGGGGCGCCCGGGGCGGCGCCGGCCACCGTGTCCGGCGGCGCCTCCGCCGCGGTGTCCGGTGGCGCTCCGCCGGTGGTGTCCGCCCGCGCCGCGGCGCCCGTGTCCCCCGCCGCCCCCTCGGGAACGGGCTCCCTGACCTTGGCCTCGAAGGTCTGGGAGATCCCCACCGTGAGGACGTTCTGGGCCTGGAAGCTCCCGCCCGGGAAGCCCGGCACGCCCGAGAGGGTGTCGGGCGCGGAGACGGCCGGCGAGTAGCTCCAGTCGAGCCTCGGCGAGATCTTGTGCCGGATGCGGGTGAACGGCCCGAAGCCCGGGAAGAAGGAGTAGAGGTCGGTGCTCAGCGTGGCGCCGACGCTGGCCCGCGTCGGCGCGTTCACGAACCGGTTGTTGGTGTCCAGGATCGAGTCCTGCCGGTCGAAGGCGCGGAACATCCCGCCGCCCACCCTCACCGTGGGCCGGAGGGTGGTGCTCCCCATGAGCCCCACCTGGTAGTCGGCCGACGACTGCCAGGTCACCGACGTCTGCGTATAGGCGGGGAGGTCGTTCCCGAGGCTGTCCTTGGGCGTCTGGAGCTGGTCCCGGTAGCTGGCCGAGCCCGAGAAGCTCAGGTCGCCCACGCGCAGCGATTGGTTGAGCCCCGCGGTCGTGTTCCGCGAGTCGGTGTCGAAGGTGCTCGACTGGGACTTCCGCTGGAAGCTGCCCGAGCCCGACCACGTGATGTTGTTGAACAGTCCCGCCCGGCTCCGGGGCGCCTGGAACAGGGTCACCGGGGAGAAGGAGAGGTTGAGCGAGGGAAGCGTGTACTGGAGCTGGCTGTTCGGACCCAGGAACTGCCGCCGGCTGGCCCCCAGGGACAGGTTGGCCCACGACATGGTCCGCCGCAGGGACACGTCCGAGTCGATCGTCTGCGTGAGCTGGTTCGGGTCGTAGCTCCGGTTCTGGTACGTCCCGGGCCTCTGCACGTAGTTGGCCGAGACATCCAGCGAGGTCCCGGGGCCCAGGTCCTGGTTGTGCCGCAGGTTCAGGGTGAAGTTGCGGCCGTTCTGCGCGAACTGCTCGCTCACGGCCACGTTCCCGTTCAGGTGCTTCTTGATGTCCTTGTAGCGGAAGCGCGTGTTGAGCTGCGTGTACTGGCCCGCGTACCAGTCCACGGTGAAGCGCGCGTCCATGAAGCGGTTGATGGCCCAGTAGTAGCCGAAGTCCCGGACGTTGCGACCGGTCCCTCCCGGTCCGCCGGTGCCCCCCGTCCGGATGATCGTGTTCACCCCGAACTGGGGGGGCAGGATGCCGCTCCGGCGGTCCGGGCGGATGTCCTGGGCGAAGAAGGGGAGCCACGCCACGGGGACGTTCTCGATGTAGAGCGTCACCGGCCACGCCACGATGACGTCCTGGCTCACCATCTTGATCTGCCCCGCCTGGAACCAGTAGTGGGGCTGCGGAAGGTCGCAGGTGCTGAACTGTCCGGAGCTCACGAACAGCGTGTCCGTCCCCACCGGGACGGCGTTGCCGCGCACCACCCACTCGGCCCCCTGGGCCGCGAACTGGGTGTGGGCGGCCAGCACCGTGCCCTTCTTCCGGGAGACGTCGTAGTAGAGGACCGAGTCGCTGGTGACCTGCCGCTGGTCGGGGCTCAGGAGGAGGATGTCGCCGCGCGCGGCCAGGAAGGCCAGCCGCGAGCGGTAGGTGATCGAGTCGGCGCGCAGCGCCGCGTCGCCGTAGTTGGCCTGTGCGGAGTCGACCAGCCGGATGACCCGGTCGGGGACGTCGAGCCCCACGGTCTTGCCGCGATACTCGACGATGCGGAATCCCTTGCGGCCCGCCAGGTTCCGGAAGACCGAGTCCCGCTCCGGGAAGGAGCCGCCGGCCATGCCCTCGCGCATCTGCCCGAGCCTCACGGCCCCGGACGTGTCGGCGGTGGCGCCCGACGTGTCGGCCGCCGCGCCCGCGGTGTCCCGCCTCGCTCCGGGCGTCGTGTCCGCCGCGGCTCGCCCGGTCGTGTCGACCGCCGCCCCCGGCGTCGTGTCCGCCACGGCGCGGGCGGTGTCCACGCCCTGCGCCGCCCCCCCGGCCGGGCGGGCGGCGAGGAGCAGGAGGGGCAGGAGGACCGCCCGCGCCACCGCGGCGTGGCGAGCGGCCGCTTCCCGCCCGGTCACCCCGCCGTCTCCTCCGCGGCCCCCTCCGGACGGCGACGCCGCGCCCGCGTCACGAGCCGGACGAGCCAGATCGAGGTCTCGTACAGGAGGAAGAGCGGCGTCATCATCATGAGCATCGTCCCCACGTCCGGCGGCGTGAGGAGCGCCGAGAGCGCCGCGAGGACGACCAGCGCGTGCCGGCGGTACTTCTTGAGGAACTCGGGCGTGACCACGCCCATGGCGGCCAGGACCACCATGATCACCGGCAGCTCGAAGATGATGCCGAAGCCCAGCAGCATGCGCGTGGCGAACTTGAGGTACTCGTCGATCGTGATGATCGGGCTCAGGCTCTGGCTCTGGATCCCGAGCAGGAAGCGGAGCCCCAGCGGGAGGACCAGGAAGTAGGCCATCGCGATCCCCGCCAGGAACAGGCCGAACGAGACCCAGATCGCGGGGATGACGTACTTCCGCTCCTCGTCCTTCAGCGCCGGCGCCAGGAAGCCCCACACCTGGTAGGCGACGAAAGGGATCGCGAGGACGAGGCCGACGAGGAACGCCAGCTTGAGGGTGACGAGGAAGGGCGTGGTGGGGCTGGTGAAGAGGAGCTTCTGGTCAGGGAGGAGCTGGCGGATGGGACGCTCGAGGACCCCGATCACGTCCAGCTTGGACACGATGAGGAGGCCCACGGCCGTCGCGACCCCGAGGGCCACGAGGCTCCAGATCAGTCGCCACCTGAGCTCCTCCAGGTGGTCGAGGAACGGCATCTCCGCCGGTCCGCGGGCCATCTATCCCTCGTCTTCGCCGTCGTCATCACCCCGGAACATGTCCACCTGACCGGCGGACTCGTATCCGGCCCGCCGGACCATCTCCCGGATCTCCTCCATGAACTCGGTCGTGTCCTGGAAGGCCCGGTAGACCGACGCGAAGCGGACGTAGGCCACCTGGTCCAGGCGACGCAGCCGGCGCATCACCATCTCGCCGACCACCCGGCTCTCGACCTCCCGCTCGTCCCCGGCCTCGAGCTCGGCCTCGACCTCGTCGACCAGGGACTCGATGTCGGTCCGGGAGACGGGACGCTTGGCGCAGGCGATCCGGACGCTCTCCAGGAGCTTGGAGCGCGCGAACGGCTCGCTGGCGCCGTCCCGCTTGTGGATCGTGAGGGGCTCCTCCTCGATCTGCTCGTACGTGGTGAACCGCCGCCCGCACCGGCTGCACTCGCGGCGGCGCCGGATCGCGCGACCGCCACGGCTCACCCGCGAATCCACCACCCGGCTCTCCGGGTGCCCGCATTCCGGGCACTGCATGGTTTAGGAGCCCCGGATCCGGGACCGCCTCCTCTCCGCCGACCGCCTCATCCCTTCAGCTTGCCGAGCTGCTCCCTGGCCAGGGACGCCTCGTCGCTGTCCGGATAGCCCCTCACGACGCGCGAGAAGTACGTCCTCGCATCCTGGACGTTGCCCCGCCGGAGCTCCAGGAGGCCGCTCTTGTACAGCGCCGCGGGGGCCCGCCGGGAGTTGGGGAAGAGCTGGAGGACCCGGGCGTAGGCGTCGAGCGCCTCCTCGGTGCTGTCCTGCTGCTCCCAGCTCTGGGCGACGTAGTACTGGGCGTCCGGTGCCAGGTCGTCGTTCGGGTAGCTCTTCAGGAACTCCTGGAGCCCGCTGCGCGCCGTGCCGTAGGAGCCGCGCCGGTACTGCTGGAGCGCCGCCTGGTAGAGCTGCTGGGCCCCGCTGGACCCGCCGGAGGCCGCGCCGGACGAGGGGGGCTCGCCTCCACCGCCCGCCGGCTCGCCGCCGGCCCCCGCGCCGCCCGTCGCCGCGGCGCCCGCGGCGGTGTCGACCGCGCCGCCGGCCGCCCCCGAGCCCGCCCGCATCTGCGCCAGCATGCGCTGGTTCTGCCCGACCAGCGCCGCGACCTGCCCCAGCTGGTCCTGGATCGCGGAGAAGCGCCGGTCGAGCTCGCTCCGCCCGGTGGCGGTCTGCTTCGTCGTCCGGCTCAGGGTGTCCACGAGGGAGGCGCGCAGCTGCTCCATCCGATCGGCCAGGGAGTCCTGGCGCGCCCTGAGCGCGTGCATCTCCGCCAGCATGGTCGTCTCCATGTCCTGGAGATCGTTCTTGCTGACGCAGGCCGAGAGGAGCAGCGCGCCCAGCGCCGCCAGGCACGCCCTCCCTCCACCGCCCCGGAAGACCTTCACGGCGTCACGACCTCACTGCGAGCGGATCGTCTGGGCGAGGTTCTGGATCACGAAGTCGTCGCGCCGGTTCATGGCCCAGGCCTGCTCGTCGTGTCCCTCGGCGATCGGCCGCTCCTCCCCGTAGCTGAGGGTCGAGAGGCGGTCCGGGGAGATCCCCAGGCTCACGAGGTACTGCCTGGCCGACGCGGCGCGGCGCTGCCCGAGGGCGAGGTTGTACTCGTTCGAGCCCCGCTCGTCACAGTTCCCCTGGATCTGGATCTGGAACTGGGGATACTCGCGCAGCACCTCCGCCTTTTGCTGCAGGACCTTGGCCGCCTCGTCGGTGATCCGGGACTTGTCGAACTCGAAGTGGACCCGCTGGGCGACGGTCTCGATGGCCGAGAGGCGCTCGAGCTCGGCCCCCGCCCTGTCGCCGCACTGCGTGCCGGCGTACTGGCTCCGGGCCTGCTGGTAGAGCGAGCGGGCCTGGTCGTAGTTGCCCGCGGTGACCGCGGCCAGGGCCCGGTCGCACAGCTTGGAGGCGGCGGCCTCCCGCTCCCGGGCGCGGGCGATGGAGTCGGCGCGGGCCGCCGAGTCGCGACGGGCGGCGGCCAACGAGTCCTCGTTCACCTGCGGGCCCGTCTGCGGGGGCGGATTCCCTCCGCACGCGATCAGGGCGGCGGCGGCCAGGACGAGGAGTGGGCTCAGGCGGAGGCTGCGACGCATCGGCGGCTCCTTTCGGCTCTTCTCGAAGGACCCGGCCCGCGGCGGAACCGGATCGCGGCTTCTGTGCGAACGGTGGCTCGATGGCTCAAGCTATCCGGGCCGAGCCCGCTTGCCAACCGTCCTGCGGGACCGGAATGCGGCCGTCGCGTCGGCTCACGGAGACAGGCCCGGCGACCACGCCGGCATCTGGTCCACGTGGTTCTCGACCAGCCGCCGTACGCGGCCCGTCACGGTGTCCAGGATCCACAGGGCGTGGTAGCCCTCGCGGGTGGACGAGAACACGATGTGGCGGCCGTCGGGGGCCCAGGCCGGGTCCTCGTTCGACCCCTTCGAGGTCACGATCCGGCGGTCCCCCCCGTCGGGGTTCACGGTGACGATCTGGAAGACGCCGTCCACCCATCCCTGGTAGACGATCCGGTCCCCGCGCGGCGACCAGTCGGGCGACGTCGCGTAGCCCTGCTCTCCGTACACGTACCGGCTGATGAGCCCCGGCCCCCCGCCCCCCACGTTCTGGACGAAGACCTGGGGCTCGCCCAGCGAGGTGCTCGTGTACGCGAACCGCTTCCCGTCCGGCGCGTAGGTGGCGTTGAGCGCGTCGCCGGGGTCGGTGAACGTGAGGCGCTGCGCGCAGCACAGGGGCTCGGCCTGGAGCGAGTAGAGGTCGGTGCCCTGCCCCTCCGTCGTGCGCGCCACCGCGATCCGCTGGCCGTCCGGCCGGTACACGGGCGTGAGGTTCACCCCGGGGACCGAGGAGATCGTCCGCCGCCGACCCGTGGCCAGGTCCAGCTCGTAGGCGTCGGCGCTCCCCGAGACGTAGGAGACGAACAGGAGACGGCGGCCGTCCGGAGAGAGCGCCGGCGAGTAGACGATGCTGCTGTCGTGCGTGACCCGGTGGAGGTTCCGGCCGTCCGCGTCGATCATCCAGATGTCGGAGGCCCCGTCCCCGCTCTTCCTCCGGAAGGCGATGCGGGTGGCGGCCATGCCGGACTCGCCCGTGGCCCAGCTCACGACCGAGTCGGCCGCCCGATGCACCGCCATGCGGAGCGCCTCCCCCTCCCCGGCGGGCAGCGTGAACGCCTGCACGTTCCGCAGGTTGCCGTAGACCACGTCGTGGAGGCTCACGCGCAGGAGCGGGCGGTCGGCCGAGCCGGTGAGCTGGGTGGCGACCAGCCACACGGCCCCGAGCTGGTTCCACAGGCCGTAGTTGATGCTCCGGCCCGCCTTCAGCGAGTCCGGCACCGGGATGATCTCGAATCGGTCCGAGTAGTCGAAGTCCGTACGGAGAATCGAGATGACCCGATCGGACACGTCCGCGAGGGCCCCCGAGCCGCCCCCGACCTCGACCGGGGGGACCGCCAGGCCGGGCCGGTAGCCCGGCGTATAGGTGATCCCGAGCCGGACCTCCCCCTCCTTCTCGCCTCCCTGCTGGGCGCGCGCGGGGGCGGCGGCCGCCACGAGGGCGGCCAGGAGCCCGAGAACGAGAGCGAGGACGGGCGCCGGTCCCGTGCCGCGGCCGGGCCGCCTCAAAGCGTGGAGGGGTCGAAGAAGAAGGAGACCCGCAGGCGGTCCCGCGGATATCCCTTCGGCAGGGACCCGAACGCCCGGGCCCGCCCGGCCGCCTCCACGGCGCCCCGGGCCTCCAGATCGAAGGCCATGTCGCCGGAGCGCCGCACCCACTCGATGTCGCTCACCGAGCCGTCCCGGTGGATGACGAACGAGATCTCGGCCCGGAGCACCTGCCCACCGGTCGGCGGCCTCCAGTAGCGATAGACCTGCCGGATTATGTTGTCCAGGTAGTCCGGAAAGGCGAAGGTGGCCCCGTCGAGCTGGACGTTGACCGCGTCCTCGCCCTTCTCCTCGGAGCGGGCCGGCTCCTTGGACGGCTTCGTCTCGGGCGGCTTCTTCTCGGTCTGGGTGGGTTCCGGGACCTTGGGCTTCCTCTTCGTGGTGGGCTGCGGGGTCGGCGGGCGCTCCTTCTCTTCGGCCACCTTCGCCGGTACCGGCTTCTCCCGCTCCGGGGCGTCCGGCGCGGAGGCCGCCACGAGCCGCACCCTGTAGGTGATCGGAGGCGGCGTCGCGGCCGCCGAGCGCGCCGCGTGCACGAGGAGGGCGGCCACCACGGCGTGGAGAAGGAGGGAGCCGCCGACAGCCGAGCGCGGCACTTGCCTCTCCTCGCGATCCTGGTGCCGCTCTTCCACCCGCGTCCTCCGTCACTCCCCGCTCTTCCTCGGCTCCGGCTGGGCCACCAGGCTCACCGCCTGGATGTCCGCCTCCTTCAGCTTCCCGATCACCCTGAGTACGACGCCGTAGGGCACCTTCGCGTCACCCTTCACGTAGACCACCTTCGACGCCTGCCGCTTCACCACCTGGACGACGCTGGCCTCGAACTCCTGCAGGCTCACCTTCGTGTCGTCCAGGTAGATCTGCCCGTCGGCGTCGATCGTGATGACGAGACCCTCGGACGTCTGGATGGGCGCGGCCGGCGCCTGGGGCACGTCGACCTGTACCCCTCCCTGGAGGATCGGTGCCGTGATCATGAAGATCACGAGGAGGGTGAAGGCCACGTCCACGAGGCTCGTGACGTTGATCTCGGCG